>CEWR01138165.1_pt1 | contig 16621 bp, 14 predicted proteins | sample 356321 | NCBI WGS metagenome assembly CEWR01 (sample SAMEA2621551, study PRJEB7988) | marine metagenome | biome: marine biome (ENVO:00000447); feature: mesopelagic zone (ENVO:00000213); material: "saline water (ENVO:00002010), including plankton (ENVO:xxxxxxxx)" | depth 790 m
ACATTGATCTTATATTCATCAGCAAAGCTTTTAAATAAATCGTGTGTTAATGGTCTACTTGGAGTCATTGATTCTAACTCAATAGCAATTGCTTGTGCTTCAAAACCACCAATTATAATAGGTAACCTTCTTTTTTCACCAACCTTTTCACCCAACACCAAAGCATATGCTCCAGTCTGTGTTTGACTGTACGAAAGGCCTATTATTTCTAACTCTATCTTATCCATATAAAAAACAAAAAAGAGCGTATTGCTACGCTCTTATTTTTTATGTCTATAAATTCTTAATTGCTTCAATCATCTTTGGTAAAACTTCAAATGCATCACCTACTATACCATAGTCAGCTGCTTTAAAGAATGGTGCTTCAGGATCTGTATTGATTACTACAATAACTTTACTTCCGTTAACTCCAGCCAAATGCTGTATTGCTCCAGAAATTCCTGCTGCAATATATAAGTTTGGTCTAATTGCTAAACCAGTTTGACCAACATGCTCATGGTGAGGTCTCCATCCGATATCCGCTACTGGACGAGAACAAGCTGTTGCTGCTCCTAACTCTTTCGCTAATTCTTCTACCATTCCCCAGTTTTCTGGTCCTTTTAAACCTCTACCAGCAGAAACAACTATATCTGCTTCTGTTAATGATAACTCTGTTGATGCCTTTTTCACTTCTTTTACAGTAATTCCTGTACTTGGTAATTCTACAGTTAATGCTTCAACTGTAGCACTCCCTCCAGTTTCTACTTTATCAATAGCATTTGGTAAAACAGAAATTATTTTTGTTGCAGTAGTTATTTCAACTTCAGCGAAAGCTTTACCAGAAAAAACTGCTTTTTTAACAACATTACCATTTGGTAAAGCAATAGCTCCAGAAACTAAACCAGCATCTAACTTAGCTGATAAACGTGGTGCAATTGATTTTCCTGAATAATCGTGTGAAAAAACAATTGTATCTGCACCAGTAGTTGAAGCTGCTTGAGCAACAACGTGTGCTATTTTTTGAGGATCAAAATTATCTAAAGTTGCATCTGCAACATGTAATACTTTTGATATTCCGTAATTTCCTAATTCTTCTAATCCAGAAGCACTTCCAGCAACAACTGCAATAGCATCTGTTCCTGCAGCTTTGGCCAATTGACCACCATAGTTTGCTGCTTCAAATGCATTTTTCGTTAATGCTCCGTTACTTGAATCTGTATATATTAAAACTGACATCTTTTTGTAATTGTTTAATTTATTAATCTAACACTGTAATAATTACACATTGCTACATTTTAAAATTGTTATATTATTTAATTAGATTGCTTTCGCCTCGTTACGTAATAACGCTACTAACTCTTCAGCTGTATCTACATACTTACAACCCGTTTTTTCTGGAGGTAATGTAAATCCTTTTACAGTAGTAGAAGTACTTGCTTCTGATGCAGGAACAACCGTTAAAGGCTTACTTCTTGCAGCCATAATTCCTCTCATGTTTGGAATACGCGCTTCAGCCATTCCTTTAGACGCACTTAATACAAACGGAGTGTTTACTTCAATAACTTCAACACCACCTTCTACTTCTCTTTCGATTGTAGCTGTATTTCCATTCATTTCTAATTTAGATGCTAAAGATACATATGGTGCATCCATTAACTCTGCAACCATACCACCTACTTGAGATCCATTATAATCAATTGTTTCTTTACCAGAAAGAACCATATCAAAACCTTGCTCTTTTGCATAATTTGCAATTTGCTTAGCTACATATAATGCATCAGTTGTTTCAGCATCAATTCTTACAGCTTCATCAGCACCAATTGCTAATGCTTTTCTAATTACTGGATCACTATCTACTCCACCAACATTTAAAACAGTTACTGTTCCTCCGTTAGCTTCTTTCAATTCTAAACCTCTTACTAGAGCATACCACTCGTCATAAGGATTTACAATAAACTGAACACCAGCCTCATCAAACTTTGTATTACCATCAGTAAAAGCAATCTTAGCCGTAGTATCAGGTGCTTTACTTATACATACTAATATTTTCATTCTATATTTTTTTAGTTCTGAAATTAACTATCATTTTCGAGAACAAAATTAAGAATAATACAGCGAATAAAAAATATGATTTCACGCAATACACAAGAGTTTTAAATAACTTATTTTTTTTATTGAATAAATCCTGCTCCAACAGTATTATTAGAGTGTAAGTCAATTAATATAAACGAACCGTTTGTTCTATGGTTTTTAAACTGATCATAAAATATTGGTTTGTTTAATTTAAAGGTGACAGAAGCAATATCATTCATTCTTAATTCAGATATATCAGTATCAATACCTGAGTAATCAGGCTCAATTTTATGATGAATAGTATCTACTTTTGCCAATACCTTATTTACTCCATGTTGGATGGTGTATTTATTTCCTTGTTTTAATTTATCGGAGTCCATCCATGATATTGTAGCTGTAAATTCTTTCTCAATAGCTGGAAGATCATTTTCCTTTACGATCATATCTCCTCTACTCGCGTTAATATCATCTTTTAAAGTAATTGTTACCGAAGATCTTCTTGAAGCTGTTTCATATTTCTCGTCATAAAAAAATATTTCTTTAATCTTAGACTTTGTCTGTGATGGTAAAATAACAATACTATCTCCTACGCTCAACTCTCCTCCGTAAACTTTACCTGCATAACCTCTAAAGTCATGAAATTCATCTGTTTTTGGTCGTACAACATATTGTATTGGAAATCTTGGACTGCCACTATTATAAACATCCCTAACATCTATAGCTTCTAAATGTTCCAATAAAGTTTCTCCATTGTACCAAGGTGTATTTTTTGATTTATTAACCACATTATCTCCTTGTAATGCGCTTACAGGGATAAAAGTTATTGATTGTTCTTTATAATCTCTTTTAGCCATCAATTGCTCAAAATCTGATTTAATGTCATTATACTTCTCTTCAGAAAAATCCACTAAATCCATTTTATTAACCGCAACAACTACATTCTTAATTCTCAACAAATTATTGATAAAGAAATGACGATTAGTTTGCTCAATCACCCCCTTTCTTGCATCAATTAAAATAATTGCAGTTTGAGATGTAGAGGCTCCAGTAACCATGTTTCTTGTATATTCTACATGTCCTGGAGTATCCGCTATAATATAACTTTTCTTTAGTGTCGAAAAATAAATGTGAGCTACATCAATCGTAATCCCTTGTTCTCTTTCAGCTACTAACCCGTCTGTTGCTAAAGAAAAATCTAAATAATCATATCCTTTTTGTTTACTCGTCTTTTCTATTGCTTCTAATTTATCTGTGGTTAATGATTTAGTGTCATAAAGTAATCTACCAATCAGAGTACTTTTACCATCATCAACACTTCCTGCTGTTGCTATTTTTAAAACTTCCATAATTTTATTTCAGCCCTATTTATTAAAAGGGTTAAGTTTTTTCGTTTGTATTTGTTGTCTAGTAATTAAGCTAATACTTCTCTAAAAATATCCTTGCTGCTTACGTTTCTCCATTGCTGCTTCAGAACGTTTATCATCTATTCTTGCTCCTCTTTCAGAAATGGTAGACTCTCTTATTTCTTGTACTACCGTGTCAATATCATTTGCTCCAGAAAGTACTGCTGCCGTACAGCTCATATCTCCAACAGTTCTAAATCGGACTAATCTTTCATCTACTCTTTCATCTTCATCTCTATAAACTATTTCATCATCATTAGACCATATTAATCCATCTCTAATAAATGTCTTTCGTAAGTGTGCAAAGTAAATTGAAGGTATTTCAATATCCTCTTTCTGAATATACGACCACACATCTAACTCTGTCCAATTAGATATTGGAAATACACGAACATTTTGCCCTAATTCAATCTGTCCATTCAACATATCAAACAATTCTGGTCGTTGATTCTTCTCATCCCATTGGCCAAAATCATCTCTTACAGAGAATATCCGTTCTTTAGCTCGAGCTTTCTCTTCATCTCTTCTTGCTCCACCTATACAGGCATCAAACTTAAATTCGTCAATAGCATCTAAAAGTGTAGTTGTTTGCAAAGCGTTTCTACTAGAGTATTTACCAACCTCCTCTTTAACTTTTCCTTGATTAATTGAATCTTGAACATTCCGAACTATTAATTCCAATCCTAACTCTTTTACCAATCTATCTCTAAATTCTATCGTTTCAGGAAAGTTATGCCCTGTATCAATGTGCATTAATGGAAACGGAATTTTTGCTGGATAAAATGCTTTTTGAGCCAACCGAACTAAGGTTATAGAATCCTTTCCTCCAGAAAATAAAAGAACTGGTTTTTCGAACTGAGCTACTACTTCTCTAAAAATGTAAATAGCTTCGTTTTCTAATGGATTAATATCTAATGTATTTTTTTGCATGTATCTCAATTATTTGTTGTTTTTGTCACATGGAACTCACTACAGTAATTCTCTTAAATGAATAACTTTATCCTACTTGTTCCATCTTTTCAATTTTATGCGTGTAATCCACACTCTCTATTTTCTAATTGTTTGGTTGGATCAAAGTATTTAAACTCGTTAGGTATACTATTCTCTTTTAAATAAATATCTAATTCTTCATCTGACCAATGGTAAAAAGGACTAACCTTAAGAACCCCATCCTTACCTTGTGAAACAATATCAATACTGTCTCTAAAAGCTGTCTGACCTTTTCTTAAATTGGTAAACCATACGTCAGGTTGATGATTATTCATTGCTCTTTTAAAAGGCTCTAATTTCACTTGTTCCGTAAACAGCTCATGTTTAGGGTCATCAACTAAAGGTATTCCTAGTACTATATCTCTATGGGAAGTTGTTTGTTTAGGAACATATAAATCAATCTTTAAATTCAATTGATCAATCAACTCTTCAGCATGTTTATAGGTGTTTGGTGTATTGTATCCTGTATCGCACCAAACAACATTAATTGCACTTTCTATAGTGGAAACCAAATGCAAAATGGCCCCTTCATAAGGTCTGAAATTTGTGGTTACAATAGGCTTTTGGGCCTGTAATAAAGCCCATTCAACAATCTCTTTTGGAGATCTACTTCTTAATTCTTTATTAATATTATCAATGTTCATTTTAATGAATTTTAATTTATTATTTACCCCAGCTAATTTTATTCCAAGCTCTCTCATGAAAGAAATAAAGCCCCATTTTAGTAACTAACTCCACCAATCCAATAGAAAAAGCTAATTCTAATGTTCCTGTTATTAACCAAGAAATTAAAACAGTATCGACTGTACCTATTACTCTCCAACTAATTGTTTTTGCTAGACTTCTCTTTAACCCTCCTTCTGAATCAGAAGATTTTTCCTTTCTTAGTTTTGTACTAATTATGCTATCAAATATCATATCTTCAATTTAAAACCTATTACCCTATCGGACTAATAGACTATTTGGTAAAAATATAGATATTCTAACTACAATTTAAACTAAATGAAAAAAATTATAAAATCAGATCAGCAAGTGTGGTATTGTTGAAAATATTAAGAGAACTATCACGTACTTCTATCATCAATCGATGAACTGAACATGCATTTTCATCAGGGCAGTCATCACATTTTTCGTAAAAATTTAGGCTTACACACGGAATCATCGCAATTGGACCTTCAAGAACTCTCATAATTCCAGACATCGCAACATCCTTTGGTTCTTTTAAGAGATAATATCCCCCTCCTTTACCTTTTTTTGATCCCAATACACCGTTTTTCTTTAGTGTTAACAAAATACTTTCTAAATATTTTTTAGAAATATTCTCACTTTCTGCAATAGTCGCAATCTGAACAGGTTCTCTATCTTCTTGTCTTGCAATAAATGTAAGTGCTTTTAAACCGTATTTTGTCTTTCTAGATAACATTAACTCAAAATTACATTATTTAAACAAATAAAAAAGAGTCTAAAAACAAGTTATATTTCTGATTGTTTAACAAAAGTAACGGTACCTATTACTTTATTTAAAATAACTCCATTACCCAATGGAGCATCTACAAATACTTTAACAGATTGTTGAGGAGAGGTTAGACTATCGGTGGAAGAGAATGTTACTCCACTATCAGTTCCGGCATCGTATACCATAATATCTACCGTTTTTTCTACTAAAAACTCATTATTATCATGAAGATCAACAGCCAATACTCCAATGTACCAATCAGGACTTGGAGCCAACATACTCACTAAACTCAACAATGGAAAATCTTTAGTTACTTCTAAACTATCTAAAACTATGGAGCCTAAACCACTAGCTAAACTAGATCCAACAACTAATCGATGTCCTTCACGATTAGAAATTTTTGCAGTTATTTCAGTATCTAAAGGAGTAATTAGCCCTCTTTCTGCCATATCTTTTATCCCTACAGATGCAATAGTTCCTTCTTTAAAAAATGTTGAACCTGAATTATGGCTCCATCCTATTACCCTAGAAAAATGAGCATTTGCTGGATAATCTATTGGAAAATTAGTGCTGTTCCAATCTAAATTAAAAGTTACTTTATAAAAAGACTTCTCAGCAATAAACCTTCCCTCTTCTTTTTTACAATTGGTAAGAAGGAGAACTAATGCGATATAAAAAATACTTTGTTTCATAGTTAACTAACATTAAAGTTAATTAAAACTAAGCATCATAAATTGCTCCGCTAAAAGTTTGTCTTAATCTACGCTCATAATCTTCTTGTAGCCATTTAAGATAGTTATCTGTGCTTTTACAAATACAATATGAATATAATCTAATTCGATAAGCAATTTGATCAGCTAATAAATCAGCTAATACTCTTGCATCCATTAAATCTTCACTGTTATCTATACACATCTGAGAGTGCTGAGCAAGTGAAGCATCTAAAACAATTTTAGGTCTGTCACCATTTCTTATCGCTAACTTATAATGCTCATTTACATCAAAGTCGATATTTTCTGATTTAGAAAATTCTGCTCTAACATCAGCTGGCATTTTATATTTAAAGTTTCGCTCAATTTCCGTATCAGTAATAATGTTTTGCAAATAGAAATCTGGCACACGAAATATTTCATGCCAATCTACTGGTGCATTCCAAGCTCCAAATCTGGCAACATTATTTCCCATATCAAGAATGGTAAATTTATTTTTACCATTAAATATACGTGAACCACGCCCTATCATTTGATAATATAAAGTCAACGATTTTGTTGCTCTATTCAATATGATTGTATCAACCGAAGGCTCATCAAAACCTGTAGTTAAAATCCCTACTGAAGTTAAAATTGCATTAGGCGTGTTTTTAAACCAGGCCAAAATATCTTTTCGTTCAGTTGGCGAATTTTTATTATCTAAATGCTGTATGTCATATCCTGCCTTTTTAAAAGAATCGTAAACACCTAAAGAGGTATTAATTCCACTATTAAAAATAAGCGTTTTTTTGTTTTTAGAGTTTTCTTCGTAAGCAACTACCAAGTTTTCTAACATTGGATCATCACCATACAACAAATCAGATGAACGAACGGTATAATCACCATTTGCTCCAATTTTTAAAGAACTCAATCCTACATCATAACAATAAGTTGTAGGAGAAGAAAGGAATCCTTTATTTATTAAAAACTGAATAGATTCACCTACAATTAGTTCATTGTAATTCTGATACATAGGTAACTTAACATTAGAACTCAATGGAGTTGCAGTTACACCTAACATTATACACCCTTCAAAGTAATGAAATAGCTTTCTAAAAGAATTAAAATGAGCCTCATCAACAATTACCATTCCAATATCTTCGATATCCATAACATCGTCTTTTAAACGATTGTTTAAGGTCTCTACCATCGCAACAAAACAGCTGTATTCATCTTGATCAGGCAATTCCTTTACATTACTGCTAATGATCTTATTTTTAACATCAAAACCAGCTAACATTTCTGAAGTTTGCTTACACAACTCCACTCTGTGCGTTAAAATAAGAATCTTCTTATCTGTAGATGCAAGATACCTGCTAGCTATTTCAGAAAAGATAACAGTTTTACCTCCACCTGTTGGCAGTTGGTATAACAAATTATAATTATCAGGAGACTTTTCTAAAGTATCAAATATTTTATCCATCCCTTTTTGCTGATACTCATAAAGGACCTTTTTAGTTGATAATGGACTTCCTTCTATTGCTTTTTCTGACATTAACTTAAAAAAAAATGGGCTGCAAAGCTAAGGATAATTAATGCTTATATCAACATCTGGTTGAACTTTTTCCACAAAATTAGCAACTACCTATAAGCTAGAAGTTTGCCTTTTTTATTAAAAATAAACTCCGTAAAATTTAGTTTTACCGTGCTGGTTAAACTCTATGGTAGGTAAAGGGAATTTAATAAACCCAAAAGCTCCTAATACAGTATTGGCAAATTTACTTTTGGTTTTAATTCTTGTAAGGTCAATATCTAAACTTATATAATATTGGCGTTGCCTTGTAATTGTAGGGTCAAAAGCATTATCAAAGGCTCCTACCATACCATCTGCGCCATAGCCTACTGCCAAGTTTAACCATTTAGGAAACATTGTATTCTCTCCTAAAAAAAAAGCAATATTAGCACTCGCCCAATAGGTTTGTCCGTTATAATCTTTTAATGCATTTTGCAATAAATTTTCACCCAATAAATTAGGTCTTAAATCGGCATACTTGCTTTTACGAAAAGAGTATTTCAATAAAACCCGTTGTTCATCCCAAATCAATTGTTGCGCTATAAACATAGCTGATCCGGCAGTATTTACCGCAACATCTCCCCAACTAAAGCCCCAAGCTTCGGAATACCCATCAAACACCTCAACTGAGGTCAAAAAAAACAAACCTAATGTTCCTCCATACCAAATGGATTTTTCACGGCTTACGCCACTCCACTTCAGTGCTTCATAACCAGCCATTCCTACATAATAAGAAGTTACCCCATGTCCTACTTTATCCATTTGCAGCCACTCTTTATTATCATTAAAAGTGTGAAATGAAGAACTCGGTTCATCTTTATACCATAAAGTTTGTAAACCTATCAACAACCCAGTATAGCCAATAGCTTCTGCTGCGATTACCGTTTTTAAACGTTTTGGGTTTAAGGAGTCTTTTTGAGAAAATAAAGAGGAACTTAGAAATAACAATAACAAGGAAACACAAGTTGTTCTTTGTAAGAAAAAGCACATCTCGTTACTATAGTATAGGTATTTAAAGCTATTATTTTTCAATAATCTTAAATTCAGTTCGTCTGTTTTCTGCTCTACCTTTTTCTGAATTATTATCAGATATTGGTTTTATATCTCCATAACCTTTAGCCGTTAAACGCTCTACAGCAATTCCTTGTTCAATTAAATAACTGTAAACTGCTTTTGCTCTATTTTCTGATAGTATTTGGTTAGATGATTTAGAACCTACATTATCTGTATGCCCGCCTAACTCTATTTTTAGAGTCATATTTTTAGTTAAAAAACTAACCAATTTATCTAACTCAATTTTAGATTTCGATTTTAAATCGAATTGATCCGTATCAAAAAACACATTCTTTAGTACCATTGTTTTATTCACTTCAATTTTATGCATTGGTACATCTTTTTGAAATGGCTCATTCACATTCCCTTCTGTCAACAAGAAATTCTCAGAAAAAAACAGATAACCATCTTGTGATGCATTTAAAGCATACTCTTTATCAATTGGTAAGCTTACCAAATATTCTCCTGTTGCTTCATCTGCAAAAGAGGCAACTACCACCTCTCCAGTTTCTAAATCTATTAATTGGAATTGTGCCGCAATTGGTCTTTTAGTATCAGCATCGTAAACTTTACCTTTTAAATAGTTTACCTTATTCGGTTTTGCGTGCTCTGGCATTTCAAATTTATACAAATCTAATCCCCCATAGCCTCCATCTCTATCTGATGCAAAATAAGCTAACTCTCCATCTGATGACACCAATAAACTATTCTCATTCTTAAAGGTATTAATCGGGTAACCCAAATTAACAGGTGTAGACCAAACTCCTTTTTCATTCTTCTGACTCATAAACAAATCTAAACCTCCCATTCCTGGATGTCCGTTAGAAGAAAAATAAAGCGTTTTACCATCAGGATGAATAAATACTGACTCTTCTATTTCTGGTGTATTAATTGTATTACTCAAACGAACAGGTTCTGACCATACTCCTTTCTCACTAAGGGTTGCTGTGTAAATATCTTGTTGTCTTGCATTTGACCTACCCACTCCTCTTATAAAATAAAGTGTTTTTCCATCAGCTGAAAAAGAAGGTTGTGTTTCCCAATTTCGAGAATTAATTTTCTTCCCTAGGTTTTTAGGTTTTGTCCAATTGTCACCAATATTGTAGGTATAAAATAAATCACAACTCCCATAACCTTTTCTATCCCTTCCATAACCTTCAACCGGGTTATCGCAAGATGTAAATATTAAGAACCTTCCATTAGCTGAAAGTGAAGGCGCTCCTTCATTAGTCATACTATTAATTGGTTGAACGTTTCTACTTTGTCTCCAATTCTTACCATCAAAACTACTCACAAAAAAGTCTTCATTAAACCCTGTGTAAGTCATCTTACTCTTCAATCTTCGCGTATAAAGCAATGTTTCTCCATCAACAGAAATAGATGGGAAATACTCAGGTAATGGGCTGTTAATCTTATCACCTAAGTTAATTGGATTAAATGGTACTGGATGTTTTATCGCTTCTTCAGCAAAAGCACAGGTTATTAAACCTTTTTTGGCAAAACCTTTTTGCATTAATGGAGCTCCTTCAAAACTTAAATACCCTTTAAAATTTCTTTTTGCAGCTGTATAATCGCCATATTTAAGCTGAATTGTTGCTGCTGAAACATATATCTCCGGAAAAAAGTTGGGATTTATCTCTATACATCTTTCATAATGAATTAAAGCTTTTTGATACATCCTTGCATCTTGATACACATAAGCTAACATTAGTTCCGCTTCAACAAAATTTGGATCCTTACCTAATGCTTCTAATAAGGTAAGTTCTGCTAATTCATTATTCCTGCCATCATAATACACTCTACCTTTTTCATAAAGCTTAATTGCTTTTTTATTAGTTGAAGAAACTTTTCTTTGGTCTTGCGAATAACCTAAAATGGTTGAGAACAAAAGCATTAAACATACTGAAATTCGAAAAACATAATCTATAACTCGTGCTTCTTTAACCATATTTTCTAAGGTATCTGTAAATATTTATGTGTCTGTAATGAAATATTCCATTTCGGATTTTCCATTACATAATCAATAATTATAGGCATCATTTTTTCTTTGTTACTCCACTCAGGTTGTAAGTATAATTTACAATTATCTCCAACTTTAGCAGCATGACTTTCTGCCCATTTAATATCGTCTTTGTTAAAAACGATTACCTTTAATTCATCTGCTCTTTCGTAAACCTCCTGTAAAGGGGGTAAATTCTTTTTTGGAGATAAACAAATCCAATGCCAAACACCACTTAATGAATGAGCTCCTGATGTTTCTAAGAAAACTTCAACACCATTACTTGCTAATTGATCCGTTAAATAATCTAAATTATAAATAAGTGGTTCCCCTCCAGTAATAACAATAGACTGAGCTGGAAAGGTTTTAACATTGTTAATTATTTGATCTACCTTAACAAGAGGATGTAAGTTAGGGTTCCAACTTTCCTTTACATCACACCAATGACAACCAACATCACAACCGCCTACTCTAATAAAATAAGCTGGTTTTCCAGTATTAAAACCCTCCCCTTGTATCGAGTAAAATTCTTCCATAATTGGAAGTTTTATTCCTTGTTTTAATAAGCCTCTTTCTTCTGAGGTTATATTTTCTATTTCATCTATCATACAAAGCAAAAATAACAATATATTTCTCCATAATTCTTCCGACAAAAAAAAGCTGCAAGAAAATTTCTTGCAGCTTTTTTATATAAATTTAAGAGACTTATTTTTTTATAACTCTCTTAGTAATTCTTTCTGACTCATTAGTTAATACTAACATGTAAACTCCGTCTGCATATTTTCTAATATCAATTACTCCGTTTATTACAGATGAATTACCATCAATACTTAAATCATAAACTACTTTACCATTTACATCATATAATTTTACATTGAGTGCTTTTTCTCCACTATAATTATAACTATATAATCCATTTGATGGATTTGGATAGATTGAGAAATCTAAACTAGAACCTAACTCATCCAACCCAACAGGTGAAACTGGACAACTAAATGTTCCTGGAATTTTCTCGATAGCAAAGGCTCTTTCACCTCTTGCATTGTTTGGACCTAAAGATCTTACACTAAACCAATCAATTTGTGTGGAATCTATTCCGTGCAATACAATACTATTTGTAGATGTTACTCCAACTGAATCCATATATTTAACTCCCAATTGACTTACTTCATAACCCGTTGCTCCACTCACTGCATTCCAGCTTAATTGTATAGAGTCAACACAAGCCCAATCAATATTTAAATTTATTGGAGTATTTATTATTGAAAAGACTGCATTACTTGTTGATGACAAAGCTCCCCTTGTAACTCTCACCAGCACTTCACCAGATACTGTACTTGGAACTGACCAATTATAGAATCGTCTTGAACTAACAATATTAGTAGTAATTGAGTTCCAAGCCCCTCCATTGTTTGTAGAATATTCTAATTCAAAAGAACCAGACGTACCATAAGAATCCCATCTAATTGTTTCTGCTGTGCCTGGGCTTATCCCTTCACCACCTATTGGATAAGTTAAAGTAACTTCATCTTGTATAAATTCATACACTAAAAAATACTCTTGAGGCCCTTGTGGGATAGTTAAACCATCAACATTAACAGTATAAGATCCTACTGTAGGGTTATCAATAGTTACTTGCTCCATATTGTTTAAATTATCAACCCCTCTAATAGCTACACTATTCTGATTTGAAGGGTTTAAAATCCAAGGATTGAATACGGTTGAACCAGGGTCAACAACTTGCATATTAATATTATTTACCAAAGCAGGAGAAGCACTAGCTGAACCTTCAAAATCTGACCAATATACCATAACTCTTAATTGAGAGGTTCCTGCCGGAACTGTTATATTATGATTATTACTTCCTCCTTGGGCAACTGTAGCGTTAATATAATTGTTATTTTCAAGTATCTTATATGCTCTTCTTGCGTTTATTCGTCCCCAACCATATTCAAAATCCGGACCAATATTTCCTAAATCTTCTCCGGTATTTAAAACAGCTGCTTTAATTAAAGCCGAATTTGGATTAACTCCTCCGTTTATTGTTTTATAACCATGGTATAGTTGAGCAAGTGTTCCTGCAACACCAGGGCAAGCCATTGATGTACCTGTTTTATTTACATAGTTATTAGGATCATTTGTTGAATAGACACTTGTACCAACTGCACATATATCAGGCTTTATTCTACCATCTAAAGCTGGCCCTCTACTACTTGAACTAGATAGAACATCGAAATAATTTACGTTACCTACCGCCACTACATTCTTCCCTTGCTTATGCCCTCCAGTTATAGTTGACCATCCTGACCCAGAATTTCCACATGAAAAAACATGAATCAATTCTGGATTCAATCTAACTTGCTGATCCAATTGTCTTGCAAGAGAAGTGTAACCAGCATTTGTTCCATTTCCATAACTTTTTGATGTTATTGTTAAATCACTTGATGCAACAAGGTTTGGAACTGAATTATAATTATTGTTACTTGAATTATAAACTAAGATTTCAGCTCCGGAAGCCATTCCTCTACCTTTTGGATCAAGATTACCCGCTCCTGCTATTATTCCTCCACAATGCTCTCCATGATCACCTGATTGGGTAGCGTTTATATTCGAGAATCTTCCTGAATAATCAATATGCTCATCCAAGATACTATTATCTTGTAACATTAATGTTATACCAGTACCATCGTATTTAAGACCTCCATCGTAAGCCGTTGATATCGTATTCCCCCTATGGTTTGTTCTGTCTTCTGTCCCTTCAGGTTCACCTGGCATATCTTTCTCTTCAAAATAATAAAACTCTGGCTGAGCGTATATATCTTCTAAATCTGATATTTTAACTCTAAATCGAACTACATTAGATTGATTTGAAGTTACAATTTCAGCACCTTTTACTTTTAATCTATTTAAAACTAATGACTCGGATATGTTCTGGTAAAAAATTGCACTAACCTCAATCGTTTCATTAGAAGCCATTGCCCATTCTGGATATTTTTTACTTGCTAATACGCTGTTTAATTTAAAGTTAGAACGTACTTCAACTATACTTACAGCATTCTTTCTTTCCAATTCTGTTAAGTCTGCATTAACACTTATAGCAGCATAAAAAGCATTATCAGGTAAATAGTTTAATAACTCTATCCCTTTTTGTTTTAATTCACCTTTTGCCATTGATGTTGGTATTTCAGCAAAGTGAATTATTCGATAATAGTTATTATTTATTAGTTCTGAGGTTTGGTAATTGGGTGATTTAACAAAACTTTTGACATTATTTTCTACAAGAACATTTCCTGTTTTAAAACGCAAAACACCTTTTTGTTGTGCCGATGAAAACAACGTAAGCATTGTAAATAAAAGAAACATAGCTATCGCTAGTAAAGATTTAGATTTCATAGATAAAATTTTGTTTAGTTAGTTTTGTCTAAAAATACGAAATATAAAAGCTCTAAATCATCACCAAATCACAGAAGGTTGGACTCCCGACAAAAATAAATCTACTATATTTTTTAAGATTTAGAATTAAAACTTCAAATTTGCATTTATGGACATCAAAAAATACGGATTAATAGGTCACCCTCTTTCACACTCGTTTTCGGAAAAATACTTTACAGAAAAATTTGAAAAAGAAAACATTTCTAACTGCTCATACAAATCGTTTGACATTGAAAATATTGATATTTTACCTAAGCTGATAGAAACCACAGAAAATTTAAGGGGATTAAATGTTACCATCCCCTATAAAGAAAAAGTGCTTCCTTTTTTAACAGATATTGATGCAACGGCCAAAGCTATTGGGGCTGTCAACACTATTAAGTTAACTTATAATAAAAAAGTGTTAAAAGGATATAATACTGACTATTACGGATTTAAGAAATCATTAAAACCTTTTTTAGATATTAACCATGAAAGAGCTTTAATTTTTGGAACTGGTGGAGCTTCAAAAACAGTGAAATATGTTTTAAATGAATTAAATATTGATTGTCTTATCGTTTCTAGATCACCAAAAAATGATGATGAAATATCATATGAGGATGTTAATGAATATGTTATTAAACATCATCAAATAATCATTAACACTACTCCAGTAGGAATGTTTCCTGATATTGAAAGCTTCCCTAAGTTTGATTACAATAATATTACACCAAAACATCTCCTATATGATTTGATATACAATCCATTGGAAACTGAGTTTTTAAAGAAAGGAAAACAACAAGGATGTATTACTTTAAATGGTTTACAAATGTTGAAGCTACAAGCTGAAAAATCTTGGGAAATTTGGAATAGTTAAATTTTAACACCTACTACACACACATCATCTATTTGATCCATACTACTTTTCCAATCTAAGAAGTGTTTTTGCAATATATTACCTTGCTCAACTACTGGTTTTTGAGCATTAGTAATTAGTATTTGTTTAAAATGTTTTTTCATTAGTTTCTTACCCATGTCTCCACCAAACTGATCAGCATAACCATCGCTAAACAAATAAAACATATCTCCTTTATTTAGTTTAAATTGATGGTTAGTGAAAGGAACTTGATAAGGAAAATACCCAACTGGTTGTTTATTTGCTTTAATTTCAAAAAAATCAAATTCTGATTCTTCCAACTCATAATAACTATCGGCATAATCAACCAATTCCTTATTTGTTGACAAAATCCAAAGAGGATTCTTAGCTCCAGCCCACTCTATATTATCACTTAATTTATCGAGTTTTATTAAAGAAATATCCATCCCATCTCTACTCTCTCCTTTTTGTCCTTTCTGTCCTAATTCTTTAATTATCTTACTTCTCAACTGGTTTAATATCTCAGCAGGAGAAAAGACTTCTTTTTGTGCGTTAATCTCATTTAAGAACGCAACACCCAACATACTCAGAAAACCTCCAGGAACACCATGGCCTGTACAATCTACCACCGCTATATAAATACTATCTTCTTTCTCTAACATCCAATAGAAATCTCCACTTACAATATCTTTTGGTTGATACAAAATAAAATGTTCAGGTAAATTAGAATGTTCACTGGCATCTGATTTTAAAACTGCTTTTTGTATTCTTTGAGCATAATTAATACTGTCCGTTATTTCTTTATTCTTGTATTCAACAATCTCTTTTTGAATTGATAATAAATCACTCGCTTTTATGCGATGCTGTGATGCTCTATAAAGAAAAAATAGGACAGCTAAAACAAATAATAATGCCACTCCCATAATTATTTTTTGCAACTGTTGGTTTTCTATAGCTGTTTGCTGCAAGATCTTTTCTTTATTTAATAAATAAATCTCTTTACGTTTTGCATCATTTTCATAAACAGCATCTAGCTTAGCTATATGATTGTTTGTTTCTTCATTTAAAAATGAATCTTTAAACATCGTAAAATCTTGATAATATTTAAATGCTTTTTT
>CEWR01093351.1_pt1 | contig 16590 bp, 10 predicted proteins | sample 356321 | NCBI WGS metagenome assembly CEWR01 (sample SAMEA2621551, study PRJEB7988) | marine metagenome | biome: marine biome (ENVO:00000447); feature: mesopelagic zone (ENVO:00000213); material: "saline water (ENVO:00002010), including plankton (ENVO:xxxxxxxx)" | depth 790 m
AAAGAAAGAAAGAAACTCTACTTAAAAACAATTTTAAAGTGGATTAATAATTAAAGAATTTTATCATAAATTGAAATAAATGTTTACTTTAATTTTTAGCTGTGTGTTTTCGGAATTTTCTAAAAAAAAACAGCAACTTAAGTACAAGAAAAAATTTACAAAACTTGTTATTGGAAAAACACAGTTATATTGAATAGAATTAGAGTGTAATGCACTAATTTAAAATCAAAAAAGAAAATTTCGATTTTTAAATGACCAAATAAGTATCCAAACTTTTAGTCTTAGAAAAATTACATAGGGCTTCGGAATACTGGAACAAGTTTAAGTTTGCGATATTACAAATTCAACATCCCAAAAATTTTACAAATTCTTTTTCACTTTACTTAAGAAGCTACAGAAGCATTATTAATTATTACTGCAAATCAAAGCCTCTAGGCAAACCCCTACTAGTGGTTTCTAAACAAGATAGTAGCACAGTAAATATTTGTAAAATAACTAAAAAGCGACTTCGCATTACCCACAAAAGGCAGCAAAAATATTTACTGATTTGTGACGTTTTAAAGACTTGTTTTTTAGCGTTATTCTTACAAGCATAAATTGTACCTTTGCAAAAAATTTCAATTCAAATGAATAGCATTGTTGCCATTGTAGGAAGACCAAATGTTGGAAAGTCAACACTTTTTAATAGACTGGTTCAAAGAAGAGAAGCTATTGTAGATTCAGTTAGTGGAGTTACAAGAGACAGACATTATGGGAAATCTGACTGGAATGGAAAAGAATTTTCCGTGATAGATACAGGGGGATATATTGTAGGTTCTGATGATATTTTTGAAGAAGAAATTAGAAAACAAGTGAATCTTGCCATTGATGAAGCAGATTTAATTGTTTTTGTAGTCAATGTTGAAGATGGTATTACACCTATGGACGCAGAAGTTGCTAAACTTCTACGTAAGGTAAAGAAGCCAATCTTTACCGTAGTCAATAAAGTTGATAACGCAATGCGCGAACCAGACGCTATTGAATTTTATAATCTAGGTTTGGGCGATTACTATACAATAGCTTCCATTAATGGAAGTGGAACTGGAGACTTATTAGATGCTTTAGCAGAAAAAATGCCATCCGCTGAAGAAGTAGATTTAGAGAAAGAAGAATTACCAAGATTTGCAGTTGTTGGAAGACCAAATGCAGGGAAATCTTCTTTTATAAATGCTTTAATTGGTGAAGAAAGAAATATTGTAACCGATATCGCAGGAACAACAAGAGATTCTATTGATACTAAATACAATCGTTTTGGTTTCGACTTTAATTTAGTTGATACCGCAGGAATTCGTAAAAAATCTCGTGTAAAAGAAGATTTAGAATTTTATTCGGTAATGCGAGCTGTTCGTTCTATCGAATATTCTGATGTTATTATTTTAGTTGTAGATGCCACTCGTGGTTTTGAAGGTCAAGATCAAAATATTTTTTGGCTGGCAGAAAAAAACAGAAAAGGTGTTGTTATCTTAATTAATAAATGGGATTTAATTGAGAAAGAAACGAACACAATGCGTGACTTTGAAGCTATGGTTAGAAAACAAATTGAGCCTTTTACAGATGTGCCAATTATATTTACTTCTACCTTAACAAAACAACGTCTGTTTAAAGCCATAGAAACTGCAGTAGAAGTTTTTGAAAAAAGAAAATATAAAATACCTACGAGTAAGCTAAATGATGTAATGTTAGACATCATTAAAAGCTACCCACCACCAGCTACAAAAGGGAAATTTGTAAAGATTAAATATTGCATGCAATTACCTACAAAAACACCTCAGTTTGCATTTTTCTGTAACCTACCCCAATATGTTAGAGATTCATATAAACGCTTTTTGGAGAATAAATTAAGAGAAATCTATGATTTTTCTGGAGTGCCGATTACAATTTACTTTAGACAAAAATAACGATTACGCTTTCTTTTTATAGATTCCTCCTGATGCTTATGTTAAATAGAAGCTTTAGGAGGAATCTAAATTTTATTTAGGCTGTAACTTTTGTTACCTTAATACGTCTAAAAGTATAATAACATTGTATTCACTTATTTAAAGTATATGAAAATCATAGCCTCTAATTCAGTTTCTGAAAAAGAATTACCCTTACAATTAAACATTTCTTTTCAGAAAGTTTTTATGTTGTTTGAAAAATATGGAAACAAAAAATTTGTAAACCATCCATTTCATGGAGCAGCAAAAGAAATGGTGCGCCTTTTCGAAAAACATCCTGAGTTAAATACTGGCTTTTCTGATTATTCTTTATTGGAAAAATACAAAGAAGAAATAAATTTATTATTAGATCCTTTGTTTCCAGAGCCCTTACAATTGAACGAAATAAAAGCGGCAAGTATTCCTTTTTCGTTTACATCTTTTAAGTTTACAGAACGTTTCGAAAATATTATAAATAATGCTGGTGAAGACTACGAATTAGAGGTTCGTAATTTTGAAGATGACGGCATGTATATTATGGCTTGTACGTTTATTTTAGGTTTTGTACACGGTTATAATGTAGATGTAAAAAGACCATTTTATTTTGATATTCCTGATAAAAGAACAGGGACAATGAAATATTACAGAGCCACTTTTAATGCTGATTTTTGCGATATAACATCCACCGAAAATGCACCTACATTAACACCAGAAGATTTTAAAGAGCTTTTAAATAATTTTGAAAACATTGATTTATGGAGAGAGAAATTTCCCCCGAACAGTTATATTTTTAAAGGTTTTGGACTCATCAATTTATTTGATGTTACTGCAGAAGAAATGATTTCTTCTATTAAAGAAAATTTACTAGCCGGTGGTGAAAAACTACTCCCAAAATTACAAGACAACTTAAGAGACTTTTATAGTATAAAAGATTTAAAATTAGGCTACTCTATTTTTGACAATATAAACTCGAAAATTCGCGAAACTATTGTAAAAAAATCAAACAGTATTATTCTAGAAAACGGCTTAGAAATAAGTTGTGATACCAGCTATTTCTGTAGTGCGCTCCTAGAAAAAGTTTTTAAAAATCATGAAACTTTTATAATTTCTGACGTAGAAAAATATGGGTTGGCAACCAATAAGAATCCTTTTTATAGAAACCTTCACAAAAACGGAATTCAAAGTATTCTTTTAATTCCTATTGAAGCAACTGCAAATGGAGACCTAGCATTACTAGAAATTGCATCTCCAAGAGCTTATGAGTTAAACTCTGTAAATATTAATAAACTAAAAGATATTATTCCTGTTTTTGAAGCTGCTGTTAAAAGAACATCAGAAGAACGACAGAATGTTTTAGAAGCTACAATACAAGAGCATTACACATCAATTCATAGTGCTGTAAAATGGCGTTTTTATGAAGCTGCAGAAAAATATCACGTAGAGCATCAAACCAATGAAAATGCAAAGTTAGATGAAATTGTATTTAGCGACGTGTATCCTTTGTATGGACAAAGCGATATAAAAGGTTCGTCAGAAGCAAGAAATAACGCTATTCAAGAAGATCTAAGTACACAATTATCATTGGCTATAAACGTCTTAAAAGATGCTTGTAAAAACGAATCTTTACCAATTTACAATGAACTGATGTTTCGTGTTTCTACTTTTTTAAAGGATATAAAAAAAGGCTTAAACGCTGGTGATGAGATAAATATTTTAGAGTTTTTAAAGCGCGATATCTACCCTATCTTTAGTCATGTTAAGGAATTAAACACAGTACTTTCTGAAAAAGTAAGTATTTATATGGAACGTTTAGACAAAGACCTAGGTGTCGTTTATGAGAAAAGAAAAAATTACGAAAACAGCGTAAATATCTTAAATGATAAACTTGCTAAATACATCGATAAAAAACAGAAAGAAGCACAAAAAATGTATCCTCATTATTTTGAAAGATACAAGACTGATGGTATTGAATTTAACATGTATATCGGCCAATCGATTACAAAAGAAGATACATTTGATGAGATTTACCTCTACAACTTACGTTTGTGGCAATTACAAACCATGTGTGAAATGGAAAACATTGCTTTTAATGAACGAAAAAACATGGAGCATGAACTAAGAGTTGCTTCCCTTATTTTGGTACATAGTAACCCAATGGCTATAAAATTTAGAATGGATGAGAAACAATTTGATGTTGATGGCGCTTACAACATTAGATACGAAATCATTAAAAAGAGAATTGACAAAGCTAACTTGAAAGGAACTAATGAACGCCTAACAACCCCAGGTAAACTGGCCATTGTGTACTCGCAAGATAAAGACGCTTTAGAGTATATAAAGTACATCAACTTTTTACAATCTAGAAATCAATTAGGAAAAATTGAGTTTTTAGAATTGGAGGATTTACAAGGTGTTTCTGGCCTAAAGGCTTTAAGAGTTGAAATTATATATCAAAAAGATTTTGATGCAAAGAGCACTATCACTTTTAATGATTTAATTAAAGAAATTGAAGCTTAGTAATCATTAAAAACCAGCTCTTTCTTGCATGTAAAAAGAAATTGCAAAGGCAGCAACACTAACTAGGATACCAATCATAAAAACGGTGTATGTAACTCTTAATATTTTATATTTTCTATTTAAAACCAATCCTAAAAAGTACAAATCTTTGGTTAAAGAACCATATAAATAATCTCTGTCTTGCATCATTTCTGTTATGCCCCATTCAAAATCATTTAATTTCATTTGATGAAAATTTCCAAAGAATAATAAATTTACTTTTTTATTAGCAACGTCTTCCTTTGTAAACTTACCTTGTGTAATATTAGGCCTTGTTGCCAAAATTGACAATATAATAGAAGCCACTGTAAAAATGATAAATATAACTGTTGGTATTATTAAATAACTATTTGAAGGATTATCAAGCTTTGGCAATAAATTAGACAATGCTAAAGAAACAATAATTGCATTTACAGAAAGTAAAATATTGGCCTTCGTGTCAGCAATATTACTTAAAGTCATGTGGTTCTTTAAAGCCACCCTAAACATCGTTTCTACACCTCTTTCAGGAACATCACTTTTATTTTTTTTAACATCTAAAGCTTCCTTTTTTTGCTTAAACTTCTTTAAATTAGATGCTATTTTATTTTTATCTTTTAACAGTTTTGCTAAATTTTTATCTTTCCCTTTACTCCAATTTTTTAAAGCATAACTTGTATGATATTTATGCACATTTGTTAAAAAGTCGATATTAATAGCAACCCATTCAGCATCAGAATAGTTTTTATTTTCTGTAGCTTCCCATTCTTTCCTTAGCAACGCTGTTTTAGCCTCAAAGCTTTTATTTCCTAGATGTGCACAATCTGCATCAGTCATTATTTTCTCTAAATCATTGGTAGGCTCATGCCCTATTTTAGTTGCCAAAATTAAACTAGCGATTGCTTCAATTCTTTTAGCTTCTACATTCTTTTCTTGTAAAAAATTAGTCAGAATTTTTACGCTTTCTTGTTCATGATTCTCTGCCTGTTTAATAAAGCCTGAATCGTGAAACAACGCTGCTAATTGCAAGTTTTCTATAGAAGCTTTATCTACTTCTAATTTTTCTGCAAGTTCAATCGTTTTTTCAACAACTTTTTGAGTATGTGCTATGTTGTGATATACGTAGTTCGATACTAACCTATTATTTAATAAGTTAAAAACATATATCTCTGCATCAATTAGTAGTGTACTCATCCTAAAAAATATTTTGATTACAAAAGTAGATAATTAAATTTCATGGTAAATTATGAAATCAATTTATCTTAAATACTAATTTTCTACTTATACTTTTTTTTGATGGCTCTATAATTGAGCATATAAAACAAGCAAAAAGCTTATTAAACTTTTTATTTTTTACAAGTCGTTTTTTTCAGGCTTTAAGAAAACCCAAAGTCTTTCTATTGATTTCTAAATTTTCTTTATTGTTTAAAGAATTCTTTGCAATTATTACAATAACAAAAATCTATGTAAAATTATATTTTGTGAACTAGATTTTATGGTAATTAAGATACTAAATCAATAAAATTTATCTTGAATATATACTTATATAATCCAAAAGATAATTTATAAATTTGCAAATATTTAATTGTTAAAGTTTTTTTAAACATACATATAAGAAAAAAAAATAAATATATTTGGAGAAATTTTGCGAAAACCATGAAAAAAATATTTTATTCTCTAACAATTCTAGCTTTATTATTTACATCATGTAGCCCAATTGAAGGTATTGTTATAGGACAAGTGGGAGAGCCGTTTAATGATGGTATCCTTGAATACACAGTAACCAATTCAACAAATAGGTATGTATCCGTAAAAAAACTTAATAACGTTTGCCCTGAAGGGGCATTAACGATACCTGAAACTAAAATGAATAATGGCGAGTTATATACGATTACCGGTATAGATGATTTTGGGTTTTATGGTTGTTACAGTTTAACAAGTGTCAGTATTCCAGATAGTGTGACAATATTAGGAAATGATGCATTTGGTGAATGTATTAGTATGACTACCATAAATATTCCTACCGGAATTGCAAATTTACCTAATGGTGTTTTTGCTAGTTGTAGAAGTTTAGCGAGTATTGATATACCTAACAATATAACAAGCATAGAAAACAGTGTTTTTTATGATTGTAGTAGTTTAAATAATGTAATCATTCCAGACAGTGTCGTAAATGATAACATGGGAACTTCAATATTTGGTTTATGTGCTAGTTTAACAGATGTAACTTTTCCTAATAACTTTACAACAATACCAGAGGCAACATTTTTTGCTTGTAATAGTTTAAAAGAATTTGATATGCCAGCTAATATAACAACTATAGAAGCTAGTGCCTTTTATGGATGTAGTATTTTAGATGAGATTATTCTCCCTGAAACTGTAGTAAACCTTGGCGAATCTGTTTTTGGAGCTTGTACAAGTTTAACGAAAGCAGTTTTACCAAATAACCTTGCCAGTTTACCAAACAATCTTTTTTACGATTGCCCTTCACTAATCGAAGTTAACATACCAAGTAATGCAACAAGTATAGGAAATAGTGTTTTTTATTCCTGTGGTAACTTAGAAGAAATTAGTCTACCAAACAGCATAACAAGCATAGGCAATAGTGCTTTTGGTAATTGTAATAAGCTAGGTAACTTTGATCTTCCAAGTAATTTAACAACAATAGAAGCAACTGTTTTTTTTAATTGCAGTAGCCTAACTGAAATTATTATTCCTAGCGGCGTAACAAGTATAAAAAATGGTGCATTCGCTGGTTGTAATACGATAACCGAAATAATAATTCCTGATGGTGTTACTTCTTTACCTGAAATTGCATTTTATAACTGTAGTAGTTTAAGTAGCATTATTCTTCCAGATAGTATAACCGAAATAGGAAAAACTGCTTTTGGTAATTGTTTTAGTTTAACTAGTTTTGATGTTCCAGATAGCATCACAAGTATTTCAGAACAAACTTTTTACCAATGTTCTAGCTTAACACAAGTTAATATCCCAAATAGTATAACAAGTATAGGCGATCGAGCTTTTTACAACTGTAATGGATTAACAAGTATGTCTGTAAATCTGGCAACACCGCTGGTTATAGATGCAAATGTTTTTGAATATGTTACTACAAGTAATATGACTTTAAAAGTACCATCTGGTTCAGTATCAACTTATAATGCTGCTGCTGTATGGCAAGATTTTGGTTCAATAACTGTTTTTTAAATATAGAAAATTTATAAACAGTTTAGAAGTAGGTTTATACACAAACCCAGTAAAAAATTAACTACATATTTCACTTGATAATGGCTTGGAACTTCAAAAGGTAATTATTTACAGGGGTTTAGGTCTGTTTATTAAAAGTAGTAATAGCTCACAACTGATACCTCTAATTTAGCATGTGGTATTTATGTAATAAATATAGTCACCAATAAAGGAAAACTAACTGAAAAGTTTATTTACAATATTTTAAAGTAAGTAAAAAAATGATAAATTTAATAAGTATAGATACAGTTTTTAAGTTGTTTAAAAATACTAGTATCTATTTTTTAATGTTTTTGAGTATCTCTATTTTTTCTCAAACAACTTTTAATGACGGTGTTCTACAATACACAGTAACTAATGCAAGTAATAGACATGTATCCGTAAAAAAATATAATGATGTTTGCCCTACAGGTTCATTAACAATACCTCAAAATATAGAAAATAGTGGTGAATCTTATACAATAACTAGTATAGAACCTTTTGGATTTTATCTTTGTTATAGTTTAACTAGTGTAAGTATTCCAGATAGTGTAACAAATATTGGACATGATGCTTTTGGTGAATGTAGTAGTATAACGACTATAAATATTCCTACTGGAACTGCTCATTTATCTAACGGTATTTTTGCTAGCTGTAGAAGTTTAGCTAGTATTACAATACCAAATACTGTAACAAGTATTGGAAGTGCTGTTTTTTATGATTGTAGTAGTTTAAATAATGTTGTTATACCAAACAGTGTTGCAAATGAAAGCATGGGAGGTTCAGCCTTCGGTTTATGTGCTAGTTTAACGAATGTAACTTTTCCAAATAATTTTACAAAAATACCAAATGGTACGTTTTTCGCTTGTAATAGTTTAATGGAATTTGTTATACCAAGTAATATAACAAATATAGAAGCAACTGCTTTTTATGGGTGTAGTGTTTTAGAAGAGATTATTATACCTGAAACTGTATTAAATATAGGCGAATCTGCCTTTGGCGCTTGTACTAGTTTAAAGAAAGTAGTTCTCCCAAATAGTATTACCAGTTTACCTAACAATCTCTTTTACCAATGTTCTGCCCTAAAAGATATTAATATACCAAATAGTATAACAAGTATAGGAAATAGTATTTTTTATGCGTGCACTAGTTTAGAAGAAATTAGTTTACCAGAAAGTGTTACAAGTATAGGAGATAGTGCTTTTGGTAATTGTGATAAGTTAAGGGATTTTGACATTCCAAGTGGTATAACAACTATAGCAGCAACTGTTTTTTTTAATTGCAGTAGTTTAACTGAAATTAATATTCCTAGTGGCGTAACAAGTATAAAAAATGGTGCTTTCGCTGGCTGCAATACCATAACCGAAATAATAATTCCTGATGGTGTTACTTCTATTCCTGATATTGCATTCTATAACTGTAGTAGTTTAAGTAGCATTATTCTTCCAGATAGTATAACCGAAATAGGAGAAACTGCTTTTGGTAATTGTTTTAGTTTAACTAGTTTTGACATTCCAGATACCATTACAAATATATCTAATCAAACTTTTTACCAATGTACTAGTTTAACAGAAGTTAGTATCCCAAATAGTATAACAAATATAGGCGATCGAGCTTTTTACAACTGTAATGGATTAACAAGTATGTCTGTAAATCTGGCAACTCCTTTAGCTATAGATGCAAATGTTTTTGAATATGTTACTACAAGTAATATAACTTTAACTGTTCCTTCTGGTTCAGTATCAGCTTATAACACTACTTTAGTGTGGCAAGATTTTGGTTCAATAGCTATTTTAAATGTAGAAGATTTCATAAACAGTTTAGCAGTAGATTTATACCCTAATCCCGTAAAAAATCAACTACGTATTTCACTTGATAGTGGTTTGAAACTGCAAAAAGCAAGTATTTATAATGGTCTAGGTCAGTTTATAAAAAGCAGTAAAACCTTAACAACTGATACCTCTAATTTAACAAGTGGTATTTATGTAATAAACATAACCACCAATAAAGGAAAACTAACTAAAAAGTTTATTGTACAATAATTAAAAAAAATAAACAGGCCTAGTTATCACTCCTACATTATTCTAAAAAAATGCTAAATCATAATCCTTATTATAAAGATTAATATTATTATTTCGCCAAATTTTTATTCCCTGTATTTTTTATTCTGGCAAATAGGAATTCTTAAATCTTTCAATATAAATAACAATAACAACCCAATCTATTCTATAGATACAAGCAGTTTAATTAATGTAAAGTACCCAAAACTCTTTACAAAACTAAAGAGTTATTTGTAAAAAATTAATATATTAGCATTCTTGAAATAGTTAGTATTACAGATTACAGTCTCCCCCCCTATACAGCTCATAGAAAAATTTTAAAAAAATGATAAATTTAATAAGGCTGGATACCGTTTTTAAATTATTTAAAAACACCTGTATATGCTTTTTGATGTTTTTGACTATATCTGTTTTTTCCCAAGATCAACCTCTTAGGGCGACACCAAAAAAAGATTCTTTTTACACTGAATTTGAAGAAGAAGATATCTTAAAAACGACAAACTATTACATTACAAGAAAAGAATACAACAAAGCAGCGTTCTTTTTATCAAAATTCTACAATCATTTTCCTGAAAGTTTTAAGGTAAATTGGCTGTATGCACATGTTTTGTATATGAATGGTGACAAAACACAGGCAGAAGATAAGTTCAAAAAAGCAGTTTTTATTTCTCCTAACAATAAAGACCTCCAATTGGATTACGCTAGAATGCTTTATGAACTCGGGAAAATTGATAAAGTAGAATCTATTTTATCTAAATTTATGGATGATGATTCTAAGAATGTTGAATTTTTATTGATGCAAGCTAATATTAGTTTCTGGAAAGGAAATCTAAAAAAATCGCAAAAAAAGATCGATAAAATTCATGAAGTCTATCCCAAAACAGAAATTACAAAAAGTTTAAAAGACCAAATAGAAGTATCAACTGCATTTCATATTAAAACCATTTTTGAATACCAATCAGATACGCAACCGATGGATTATATTGCAGAACATGTAGCTTTAGGGCAATATAGATCGCGATTTTTAAATTTTAAATTAGAAGTATCTAACTATAATTTTTCACCTAAAAAAGAACAAGCTTTAATCATAAAATTAAGTAATCAATTTTATTTTGATGGACTTAAACTAGCTACAAATATAACTGGAGGTGTCTATAAAAATTTCTCAGGAGAAACAGATTGGATAGGTGGTATTAATTTCACCCAAAAATTAACTAAAAAAGCATCCTTAAATTTAGGGTATTCTAAAAGGAGTTTATTAGGTACAATTGCAAGTACTACTTTTAATTTAACAACTCAAAATATTTTTGGTGGTATCGATTACAGTAATAAATTAGTCGTATTTCATGCAGGGTACAATCATCAATTTTTTGAGGATGAAAATACTATAAAATCAGTTGCTTCTTGGATTGTATCACAACCAATAAAAATTAAAAAATTAAATTTTCAATTTGGATATGGTTACAATTTTTCAGATGCTAAAGATATTTTGTTTATTTACAACAATGAAGGAATCGGCGTTTACAATCCCTATTTTACACCAAAAGAACAACAGATTCATTCAGGATTGCTCATATTAAACTACAAGCCCTTTAAGAAGTTGAAGCTTGGAACAAAAGTAAACTATGGCTTTAAGTCTAATGTAAAAAACCCATATCCTCTTCAAGTAGACGCAAATAACACTGAAATAGGAGGTTTTTATAATGAAGAATTTACATCTTTAGAGTTTAACGGATTAATTAAATATAGTTATTCCGATCGCTTTAGAATTGATGCTAGCTATGTTTATCAAGAAACATTTTTTTACAAAAGAAACAACGTTAACCTAGGATTTAATTTCACATTTTAATGAATTCAAAATTACGTAGCGATTTATGGGAATTCCAAGAAGCTAAAAAAGTAACAAGCTTTGATAAAGTTGTCTTTTTAGGGCTAACATTTGCTGGATTATTAAGTGTATTCAATTTAATTGAATGGTGGTTTCGAGGAGATCATATTGCTAACCTTTTTTTATTCATAATATTAAGTCTTTTTTTTTGCTATGGCCTTATAAGGATAGTATTGGTATGGGTTAATTATTTACGAATACAAAAACCAAAAGAAGTTCCTACACCTGAGAAAAACTTAAGTGTTGCTGTTTTTACTACATCTGCACCTGGGGAGCCCTTATCTATGTTTGAAAACACTTTTAAGGCTTTAAACAACTTAAATTACCCTCACACCACTTACTTATTAGATAGTACTGAAGATTTAGCATTTAAAGAACTAGCAGAAGAACATGGTGTTGTATGGTTGAATTTGGCAAATTTACCAGGAGCTAAAGCAGGTAAAATTAACGAAACACTAAAAAAAACAAAAGAAGAGTTTATTTTGATATTAGACCCTGATCATATTGTTTTTCCTAATTTTTTAGATCAAACATTAGGTTTTTTTAAAGATGAAAAAGTTGGATTTGTTCAAGTAAGTCAAGGCTACTACAACATGTATCGTTCTTTTACTGCTAAAGGAGCTGCGGAACAAACCTATACGTTTTATGGGCCTACTCAAATGGGGCTGAATGGTTATGGAAGCGCTGTAGCTATAGGTGCTAATTGTACTTTTAGGAGGGAAGCATTAAAAAGTATTGGGGGTCATGCTCAAGGTTTGGCAGAAGATTTACAGACCTCTATTCGAATTCATGCAAAAGGCTGGAAATCTATTTACAATCCTGTGATTGTAAGTCGTGGTTTAGTACCCGAAGACTTTACTTCGTTTTGTAAACAACAACTAAAGTGGTCAAGAGGAGTTTTTGAATTGCTATTTGACGAAATACCAAGCGCTTTAAGGCATTTAACATTTTGGCAAAAAATATCCTATTTATCCATAGGTACTTATTACTTATTTGGACCCATAACTGCCTTCTTTATCTTTATACCTTTACTATTTTTTACTACAAAAATAAGTCCTGCTAGTATGGATTTTACTGAATTTATTGTATTAGGGAGTCCAATTATGCTTATCGCAATGTTGATTTACACCTATGCTCAGAAGTTTTTGTGTGATCGAAAAACAGAAAAAGGAATTCATTGGAGAGGTATGGTTTTAAAGTATTCTTGCTGGCCTGTATTTACTTATGCCTTTTATTTGACATTAATAAACAAAAAAATCCCATATCTTCCAACAGCCAAAGTAGCCGTTAAAGGTTTTATGAATCCGTTTGTAATGCCATTATTATTGTACTGCATGCTATGTATATCAATGTTATTAGGGGTTTATATCGAAAGAAGGTACTACATTCCTGAAAGTGAATTGATTCTTACAGCCGAAAAAACTTGGGCCATGATCGGTTTTGCTATGATTGCATTTATTCAATTTACAGGGGGTATTGGAGCTGCTTTTAAATCTAAATATATCAAAGCTGAAAATGCTTGGAGCAAAATAATGATCACAGCAGATAAAAAAATAAAACTAAAAAAATAAAACTAAATATATGAAGGTAGTAATTTTAGCAGGTGGATTTGGTACTAGATTAAGTGAGGAAACATCCTCTATTCCAAAACCTATGGTAAAAATCGGTGATAAACCTATTATTTGGCATATAATGAAACATTATTCTAGTTATGGTTTTAACGATTTTATAATACTAGGTGGTTATAAATCTTATGTAATTAAAGAGTATTTTGCAAATTATTATTTACATCAATCTGATGTAGAGTTTGATATGGAAAATAATACGACTACTACGTTGGAGTCTAAGACTGAAAAATGGAAAGTAACGGTACTAGATACTGGATTAAATACGATGACGGGCGGACGATTAAAAAGAGCTGCTAAATATTTAGATGAACCTTTTATGCTAACTTATGGAGATGGCGTAAGCAATGTAAATATAGAAGAACTTGTAAATTTCCATAAAAATCATGATCAAAAAGTAACAATGACTTGTGTGCAGCCAGAAGCTAGATTTGGGGCCGTAGATATTAATGTAGAAAATAATATTGTGAATAGTTTTATGGAGAAACCTAAAGGCGATGGAGCTTGGATTAATGGAGGTTTCTTTGTTTGTGACCCTATGATTTTTGACTACATAGAGGATGATTCTACCATATGGGAACGAACTCCTTTAGAGAATATCGCGCATAACAAACTGCTTGCAGCTTTTAAACACCAAGGATTCTGGAAGCCAATGGATACGCTGAGAGATAAAAATCAATTAGAGTCTCAATGGGATGAAAATAAAGCACCTTGGAAAACATGGTAAATTTTGAATCACTTTTTGAAGGCATTTATAAAGATAAAAAAGTTTTATTAACCGGACATACAGGCTTTAAAGGAACTTGGCTAGCTCTTTGGCTAGAACAAATGGGTGCCAAAGTCTATGGCTTCTCATTAGAGAACGTGGATGAGAACAACCATTTACGCTTATTGAACCTAGGGATAGAAGAAAAAATAGACGACATTAGAAATGCAGGTGTTTTACAAAAGTATTTTGAAGAAGTACAACCAGATATTGTTTTTCATTTAGCAGCACAGGCTTTAGTAAGACAATCTTATAATGATCCTATAGAAACTTTTTCTACCAATGTAATGGGAAGTTTAAATGTCTATGAAGCGTGCAGAAAAACAGCTTCTGTAAAAGCCATTGTAAATGTAACTAGCGATAAATGTTACGAGAATAAGGAATGGGAATGGGGTTATAGAGAAAATGATCCCATGGGAGGATATGATCCTTATAGTGCCTCTAAAGGTTGTTCGGAATTATTAACATCCTCTTATAGAAACTCTTATTTCAATACCAAAGATTTTGGTAATAAACACCAAGTATTGCTCGCTAGCGGTCGTGCAGGAAACGTAATTGGAGGTGGTGATTGGGCCGCAGATAGATTGATTCCTGATATTGTAAAAGCAACATCAATTAACGAAGCCGTTTTAATTAGAAACCCTAAAGCTACAAGGCCTTGGCAACATGTTTTAGAGCCATTAAGTGGATATTTAACACTAGGTTGGAAGTTATTAAAAAAGGATGTTTCCGTGGCTGATGGATGGAATTTTGGACCAGACAATCACAGTAATCTGCAAGTAGGAGATATTGTGAAATTATCTCATGAATGTTGGAATAGTATTCAAGTTGAAATCAGTAAAAATACAGACGAACATCACGAAGCAAATTTATTAATGCTAGATTGTTCTAAAGCAAATAAACTTTTAAAATGGCAAGCTGTTTGGGGAATAGATAAAACTATTGACAAAACAATAAGCTGGTATAAAGAGTATTACGAAAACAATAAAATTTTATCTCTTACTGATTTAACAGAATATGTATCAGATGCAAAGACAGCAAATATTTTATGGGCATTATAGACTTAAAAGGTAAAAAAATATTAGTTGTTGGTGGAAATGGCTATTTAGGACAATTTTTAGTAAAAGCTTTAAAAGAAAATAAAGCTGATGTTTTTGTGATTTCTAGGAATTGCGAACAATCAAATTCTCAATTTACAATTGATATTACCAATTTTGATGAAACATACAAAATTATTCAAAAAATAAAACCAGATGTAGTGTATCATTTAGCAGCAAACATTAGCCGAAACAGAGATTTTTCTATTTATGAAAAAATGGCGGCTGTTAACGTACAGGGTACTCTAAATGTATTAAAGTCTTTAGAAGGAATAGATGCTCATTTTATATTTACTTCTTCAAGTGAAATTTATGGAAATAATGTATCCCCATTTCATGAAAATCAAATTCCTAAACCAGTATCACCTTATTCTTTAAGTAAGATAAGTGCAGAAGTGTTAGTGCAAACTTATTGCAATAATCACAGTAAAAAATTCACCAACTTAAGGGTTTTTAATTTTTACGGAGAAAATATGCCTGAAGGATTCTTTATTCCTCAAATGATTGAATCACTAAAAAGAGGTGAAGATTTTTTGATGACCAAAGGAGAACAGGTCAGAGATTTTTTATATGTAGGAGATGTTGTTGATGCATTAATTTTAACAGCCCAAAATACAAGTGCATATGGAGAAACCATGAACGTATGTAGTGGTAAAGGAACAAAATTAAGTAAATTAGCAACCGCAGTAAATACATCTATGAACACCAAAGCTAAAATTGTTTTGGGAGCAATTCCATATAGGAATAATGAAGTTTGGGAAATGATAGGTGATCCATCAAAAATTAAAAAAAGTATAGGTTTTGAACCAAAAATCAGTGTTGATAAGGGTATAGAAATTGTTATAAATAAATCATAATTATGTCATTATTCAAAAAAAAATTTAAAAGACTATTTAACGTACTAATTGCTTTGGTTATAGGTTATTCTGTTATTTATGGTTTGGCAGCTGTAAGTAAAAGTTCTAAAGGACCCTTAGGAGGGTTTTTAGAAAACATGGGCGATATGGTTCAGAATATAGAGCACGATGCGATTTTAGGAAAAAGAGAAAAGAATAGAGAAGATAAATTAAGTTGGTTCAAAGATCAAAGAAAAAATAAGCACTCACTACTAAAGACTAAATACATTCTTTTTGGAGCGTCTGATGATAGTAAAGGAGAGTCTTATGAAAATATCATTAATTTAGAAGATTCTTTAGCTTTGACATTTCCTATTATACACATTTATAAAGCTTGGGGAGAAAATCCAGAGTACAAGTTTCCAAAAAATGAAGTAAATGCAATTGTTAGAATAGGTTCTGTTCCCATGATTACTTGGGAACCTTGGTTAGGTAAATTTTCAAAAGAAAATTTTCCTAAGATCAAAGACCCGGAAATAAGAAATAATCATGGTTTGAAATCTGTTGCTAATGGTGATTATGATCTATTTATAAAAGAATGGG
>CEWR01013008.1_pt1 | contig 16588 bp, 14 predicted proteins | sample 356321 | NCBI WGS metagenome assembly CEWR01 (sample SAMEA2621551, study PRJEB7988) | marine metagenome | biome: marine biome (ENVO:00000447); feature: mesopelagic zone (ENVO:00000213); material: "saline water (ENVO:00002010), including plankton (ENVO:xxxxxxxx)" | depth 790 m
ATATGTAAACGACCTTCACGAGCTTGTTTTAGTGCATTCACTAAAATTTCGTATGACAATCCTTTTACTTTGATATCCATCTGACAAGCAGTGATACCGTCAGCAGTTCCAGTTACTTTAAAGTCCATATCCCCTAAGTGATCTTCATCTCCTAAAATATCAGACAATACAGCGTAACGATCACCATCAGAAATCAATCCCATTGCGATACCTGAAACTGGTTTCGTCAATTGAACTCCAGCATCCATCAAAGCCATTGTTCCAGCACATACAGTTGCCATAGAAGACGAACCGTTAGATTCTAATACTTCAGATACAACTCTTACTGTGTAAGGACAGTTATCAGGAACCATTCCTTTTAAAGCTCTTTGAGCTAAATTTCCATGTCCTACTTCTCTACGTGAAGTTCCTCTTAAAGGTCTTGCTTCACCTGTACAGAAAGGAGGGAAGTTATAGTGTAAGTAAAAACGCTCTTCACCTTCGTTAGTTGGTGAGTCAATGATATTAGCATCTCTAGAAGTTCCTAAAGTAACTGTCGCTAGTGCTTGAGTTTCTCCACGAGTAAAGACTGCAGAACCATGTGTTGATGGTAAGTAATCTACTTCTGACCAGATAGGTCTGATTTCATCAGTTTTACGTCCATCTAAACGTAATCCTTCAGCTAATGTTAATTCACGAACTGCGTTCTTTTGAGATTTGTTGAAGTATTTTCCAACTAAATCACCATATTCAGTTAATTCTTCTTCTGTAAATGCAGCTTTAACTTCTTCTTTTACAATTGCAAAAGCTTCCGTTCTTTCTACTTTAGAAGTTCCTTTTTGAGCAATGTCATAACATTTTTGGTATGTTAATTCGTTGATCTTAGCATCTAATTCGTCGTTTGATGCTGCAGTATCATACTCACGGGTTTCTTTCTTTCCGAAAGCTTCAGCCAAACGTACCTGAGCAGCACATTGTACTTTAATAGCTTCGTGTGCGAATTTGATAGCTTCTGCCATTTCTTCTTCACTACACTCGTCCATTTCACCTTCTACCATCATTACCGAATCAGCAGATGCACCAATCATCATATCGATGTCAGCTTCAGCTAATTGAGCACGGTTAGGGTTGATTACGAATTCTCCATTTACTCTAGCTACACGAGCTTCAGAAATAGGAGTTTCGAAAGGTAAATCACTCAATTGGATAGCAGCAGAAGCAGCTAATCCAGCTAAAGCGTCAGGCATTACATTTTCGTCATGAGACATCAATTGAATCATCACTTGCGTATCTGCATGGTAATCTTTAGGAAATAATGGACGTAATACACGATCCACTAAACGCATAGTCAATACTTCAGCATCACTAGGTCTAGCTTCTCTTTTGAAGAAACCTCCTGGATACTTTCCAGCAGCTGCAAATTTTTCTCTGTAGTCTACTGTTAATGGTAAAAAGTCAACAGCACTTTGTTTGTAGTTAGATACAACCGTACACAGCAACATTGCTTTTCCCATTTGTACAACAACACTACCATGTGCTTGCTTTGCTAATTTCCCTGTTTCTAGTGAGATAGTTCTTCCATCTCCAAGATCAATGATCTCTTTAAATACTTTTGGAATCATACTTTAATTATAGATTTTGATTACTAAATAAATGTTGTGTGTTGTTTCGGGGTTGTTGAATTCCCTGTGGAGTAAAAATACTATTTGCTAAAAACAAAAAAGAGGCAATAAATATTGCCTCTTTTTAGAGTTTTTATTTTCTCAAGTCTAATTCTTTGATGATTGCACGATATCTTACGATATCTGTTTTGATCAAGTAATCTAGTAAACTTCTACGTTTACCTACTAACTTTACTAATGAACGTTCAGTGTTGTAATCTTTACGATTACTCTTTAAGTGTTCAGTTAAATGTTGGATACGACCTGTGAACAAAGCTATTTGTCCTTCTGATGATCCTGTGTTTGATTCAGCACCTCCATGCTTTTTGAAAATCTCTTTTTTTGCTTCTGCTGTTAAATACATGCTAACATTAAATTTTGTTATTAATAATTTTTATGTATTGATAAATTTATATCAAGGCTGCAAATATACCATTATTTTTCAATCTAGCAATTTGTTTTTATCTTCATTGCTGCGGTTAATAATAGATGCGAGGCAGTTTAAGAGGTAACTTAGATAAAAGCAAATTTCTAGATTGAAAAATACAGGTATAAAAAAGCCCCAAAATTGGTGCTTTTTTTAGGATCTTACTTTTTGATTTGAAATCAAGTCAATATATAAATTAATTTGTTTTTTTAATTGTTTTCTTTCGTAAATAGCATCTAAGAATCCGTGTTCTAATAAAAACTCTGAACGCTGAAACCCTTCCGGTAAATCTTTACCAGTAGTGTCTTTTACAACTCTAGGTCCGGCAAATGCAATCAATGCATTTGGTTCAGCAATGTTAATATCTCCTAACATAGCAAATGAAGCAGTAATACCACCTGTAGTAGGATCAGTACATAATGAAATGTAAGGGACTTTTGCTTTTGCTAATAAAGCTAATTTTGCAGAAGTTTTTACCATTTGCATTAATGATAAAGGAGCTTCTTGCATTCTAGCACCACCAGATTTAGAAATCATTAAAAATGGAATTTTATGTTTGATAGCGTAATCAATAGCTCTTGCTATTTTTTCACCTACAACACTTCCCATAGATCCGCCAATAAAAGCAAAATCCATACATGCAATTACTAAGTCTTTTCCTAGTGATTTTCCCACACCAGTTCTAACAGCATCTTTCAAATTTGTTTTTTTCTGAGCGTCTTTTAATCTATCGGGATATGATTTTGTGTCTGAGAAGTTCAAAGGGTCAGCGGCCTCTAATGAAGCATCTAATTCTTTAAATTTATCATCAAATAATATTTCAAAATATTCTACACTACCAATTCTTACATGGTAGCCATCTTCTCTACTCACGTAAAGATTTTGTCTTAAGTCTTCAGTATCAACTATTTTACCGCTTGGCGTTTTATACCAAAGTCCTTTAGGGACATCTTTTTTAGCTTCCGTAGGTGTGTGAATTCCTTTCTCTATTCTCTTAAACCAAGCTGACATAAATTATTCTGTTTTAGGGGGCTAATTTACTAAAAAAATAAAGAGAAACTAAAAATAATTTTAGTTTCTCTTTATGGAATATTGATATGTGTGTGTACTATTATAATGTATCTACACAGTTAAGATCTTCAAAAGCAGATTTTAAACGGTTTTTGAAAGTAACTTCACCTTTACGCATCCAAGCTCTTGGATCGTAATATTTTTTGTTTGGAGAGTCAGCGCCAGTTGGGTTACCAATTTGAGTCTGTAAAAAGTCAGCGTTTGCTGCCATATAATCTCTAATTCCTTCCATGAAAGCGTACTGTAAATCAGTATCGATATTCATTTTGATTACACCGTAAGAAATTCCTTCTCTGATTTCATCAACTGTAGATCCTGATCCACCGTGGAATACGAAATCAATAGGGTTGTTTTTTAAACCGTGCTTTTCTTCGATAAACTTTTGAGAGTTGTCTAAAATTTTCGGAGTTAATTTTACGTTTCCTGGCTTGTATACACCATGAACGTTTCCAAAAGCAGCAGCAATTGTGAATCTAGAAGAAACCTTAGATAATTCTTCGTAAGAGTAATTTACTTCTTCAGGTTGCGTGTATAATTTAGATACATCAACATCAGAATTGTCAACACCATCTTCTTCACCACCAGTGATTCCTAATTCAATTTCTAAAGTCATTCCCATCTTGTCCATACGCGCCAAATATTCTTTACAGATAGCGATATTTTCTTCAATAGGCTCTTCAGATAAATCAATCATATGAGATGAAAACAATGGAGCTCCAGTTTCAGCGAAGTGCTTTTCAGAAGCATCTAATAAACCGTCAATCCAAGGTAATAACTTCTTAGCAGCATGATCTGTATGTAAAATTACAGGTACCCCATAAGCCAAAGCCATTTCGTGTACATGTTTAGCACCAGCAATCCCACCAGCAATAGCAGCAGCTTCATTTTCGTTAGAAAGTCCCTTTCCAGCGTTAAATTGAGCTCCTCCATTAGAGAATTGAATGATAACAGGAGAGTTTAATTCTTTAGCAGTTTCCAAAACTCCATTAATAGTACTAGATCCGATTACGTTTACCGCTGGTAAAGCAAAACCTTTTTCTTTTGCGTATTTAAAAATTTCTTGAACTGCATCGCCTGTAGCAACTCCTGGTTTGATGTTGTGACTCATAGTTTGTTGTATTTTTAATAAAATGTTGGTACAAAAGTAAGTATTTTAAATGATTATAATGTGTGTTTTAGATAAGATGCTTTCATAAAAACGAAATCGTTGTAGATAGAATTACTTTTTGCCTGTTTTATTTATTATTTAAAAAGGGTTAAAAAGGATAGTTTATTCCTATGTTTATAACACCGTTTTTGAAATTGTAATTCTGAAACCATCTGTTTCCTTCAAGATAAGGCTCATATGTTTTTAACCCTAAATCTGTTCGGAATACAAAAAAGCTAAAATCATATCGAATACCAAATCCAGTACCGATTGCACTATTTCTTATAGATTCTATACTTGTGAATTTATCACCTTCAAGTGATATTTCAGAATTTGTAATGTCCCAAATGTTTCCTGCATCAACGAATAAGGCTCCTTTAAGACTATTTGTAATGCTAAAACGGTATTCTAAATTAGAGATCAGTTTTAGACTGCCTACGTTAAATTCTAGACTGTTATTATTTGTACCTGGTCCTAATTCATATGTTACCCAAGCTCTAATATCACTAGATCCTCCAATAAAGTAACTACTCGTAAACGGTATGTCTGTGGAGTTGCCGTATGGGATTGCAATACCTATAAATGATCTGAAGACCAATACTGTCGACTTAGATGTTTGCCAGTATTTTTTAAATTCAAAGTCGGTTTTTATATATTGAGCAATTGGGGTGTCTGCAAAAGTTTTTACTCCACTAATTTCAGTTCTTGTTAGTGCTGTTAATAGAGCTCCTGCACTCGATATTTTTGCTCTAAAATACACGAAATCTTTGTCTAAATAGTCTTTTCTAGTACTATATGTGAATGCGTATGAAGCTGAAGGGATTACAAAATCAGTGGTGACTATTTCATTTCTTTTCTCAACGTTTTTAGCTGTTTGGTATTCTTTAGGGTTGGTTGCTTTGAATTGCTCATCAATTTCTTCATTAATAAATGCTAAGGCATTGTCTTCCGTTAGTGGGTATGTAGGGAAAAACTCTTCTTGTATGGTCACAAGGTTGTTGTATTCTGATGAATAAATATAAAAATACTCTTTCTTGTTTAGGTTTTTTACATATTGTGCGTTTATGGGCTCAATTGTATGGTTGGTTCTTTTGTTAGGTGTCCAAGAATAATCTACGATTGCAGTAAATTTTTGTTTATCAAGACCTATGTTTTTTTGAAAACTGGACCCTATAGAAAACAGTGTTTTAGGGGCCATGGCTTTGTCGATTAGGTTGTTTTTGCTAAACGGAAATACGATTCGAGGCACTTCTAGAGAGGCTTCGGCACTAAGTTCCCATGAACTGAAAGGCATGTCGCTTTCGTTCCCAATGTTTTTGGCGACATCAAAAATGGATCCTTGAAATGAAAGCTTGAATATTTCAGCATTTTTAAAGGTGTTTCTGTTTATAAATGAAAAACCACCTGCAAATCCTAATTGCTTTATATTGGAATGAATAACTTCTGTATTCATACTAATCGAATACTTTTTCATGGGAGTTAAGACAATTGTAGCGGTAAGCTCATCATCATTGATTTCATCATATTTTATTTTGACTAATTTGAAGTTTTTTAATAGTTTTAAATGTTTTCTAGTTAAGTTTCTAGCACTATCCTTATATATGTTTCCTGGTTCTATAAATATTGCATTTAAGATAGCTTTTGGGTTGTATTTGAGTTTGTCGTGCGTGTAAAAATGAAATCCATTATAGGCTAGGGTATCAGTAAATGAATCATCTTTTCTTTCATAACTATAATCTGTGAAAATTCCAACTTTAGTGACTTTTTGAATTTTCAATGGATGAGAGGTAATAACACCTTCTTTTTCTGTTAGCCTATCTGTAATTTTTAAAATCACATCTGTCTTATGACTTTCCGCTAAAGTGTCAATTTCATAGAATCCAATTTGATTTTCTGAAAAATGGTAGATTCCAGAATTTCGAAATATGTTTGATAATCTTTTTGATTCTTTTCTGAAATTTTTGTCATTATAAATTTCACCTCTTTTTATAAAAGATTTGTTAAGTGTGTTTTTGTAGATAGAGTCAAGAGTTTTTGAATCGATAACACTATGCGTACTGTCAAGATAATAGGGAGCGTTTTTAATAATTTTGTATTTAATATCTGCTTTTTCAACTTTCAGCTTAATGCTGTAATCTACTTCTGCATCAAAATATCCATTATTAAAATAATAAGTTCTTAATTTTTCTGTAGTGAGTTCAGCTTTTTTTTTATTTAATATTACGGGAGCTTCACCACCATTTAGAAACCATTTTTGTAATGATTTATAGGTTTCACCCATTTTTAGAGTTTGTTTTTCGGAAAATACATGTTTAAATTTTTCATGTGTTTTTGGGTTTTTTTCTAAAAATTCAGTGTAACTCTTTTCGTATTCTTTATTTCCTAGCCCATAAAAATATAGAGAAAAAGGAGCGCCTAGAAACTTTGTGTTTGGTCTTTGAATTATATAATCTTTGATTTCGGAGTCTATCTTGTTTCTGTCGTCAATATTTATTTTATTTTTTGACAATAAGAAGCTTCCCTCGGGTACATATTTTGTAGAGCTGCATGAATTGAAGAGCAAGAGCATTCCAATCCAAAATAAAAATGATATAGTAAAATTTTTATACAACAAATAATGTATTTTAATTATTTCCAAAAATAGCACTTTTGAATGGTAAAAACATGGCAACTGTTAACAGTTTGAATTTGTTTTTATTTTTCCTTTGTAAAAAGTGTATTTTTGCCCTTTATTTTCAGGTATTCATTATAGAACAAATACCTTGCCTTTTATAAAACTAGTATTAGTTATGGACCTGTCTAAAAATCAAATCAAACTTGTTAAAAGTTTAGATCAAAAAAAACAAAGAATCAAACAGCAATTATTTGTTGCAGAAGGAGTAAAAGTTGTAAAAGAGTTATTGCTCTCAACTTTTGAAATAGATACCTTATTTGTTACCTCATCAATGTCAGTACTTTTTCAAGGAGTTAGTTTCCAGGAAATAAGCGATGCAGATCTAAAAAAAATAAGTTCTCTAAAATCTCCAAACGGAGTATTGGCGCTGTTTAAAATTCCTAAGGAAAAAGAAATAGAAAAGAATGGATTGATTGTTGCTTTGGATGCAGTAAACGACCCTGGTAATTTAGGGACCATTATTAGATTATGCGATTGGTTTGGTGTAAAACAGCTGATTTGTTCTGAAAACACGGTAGATTGCTATAACTCTAAAGTAATACAAGCCACTATGGGGTCTTTGTCTCGTGTCAAAATCAATTACATTCCTTTGGAAAGTTATTTGTTGGAAAGTACTTTGCCTAAATATTGTGCAGATATGGAAGGTGAAAATGTATATGCTAGTTTACTTCCTTCAGAGGGAATACTAGTGATGGGAAACGAAGCCAATGGGATTTCTGCGGCAATACAAAAATGTTGTACAAAGAAACTTACAATTCCTAGATTTGGAGTCTTGCAAGAAACAGAAAGCTTAAATGTTGCTACTGCAACGGCAATATTATTGAGTGAGTTTAAGCGAGGTTCAATAAAGTAAATAGTTATTCAAAAGAAAGTTTAATAAATAAACTTCTAGTACCCATAAAATCTACAGGATCCGTCCATGGACTCGGTCCGTTTACTTCTTCATCGTATTTTATTTCATTGGTCATTGCAAACTGTCCTCTAATAGATGGAGAAAACTTGAAATAGTGAAAGTAAAAGTCGAAACCTAAGCCAACTTCATACATGAAATTATGAGTTTGCATTCTGAACTCGCCAGCAAAATTATCGTCTTTGTTTTCTTGGTTACTTGAGAAATTGTAATCGTAAGAGAAACCACCAATTAAATATGGTCTTACGTTGTTAAGTCGAGCAGCATTGAACTTTAGTAACAAGGGAATATGTAGGAATGTTGTTTCAATTTCGTTAGATTCATTTTCTTTCCATAGGTCAATTGGATAGTCGTTATCCTCGATAAAATACAATGTACTTGCGTTGCTTATTAGTCCTGGTTCAAACCGCAAACTAAAATTCTCGCTGATTCGCATATTAGCGATTATTCCAACATTAAATCCTGTTTTATGGTCAAAATTAACGCGTGTGTTTTTGTACTCTTCACTAAGTTTGTATTGTATTTTATAGTCACTATTATTCCATCCTATGTAAAACCCCCAATTAATTTCGTGATTGTCAAAATTGGGAAGTTGAGTCACTTTTTTTGGTTGTGCAAAAACGCCAAAAGAAATAAGTAAAAGTAGTATGATTAAAAGGGCACTATTATTTTTCATATATAGGATTGTTTCAACTTCTGTAAAATAATTATTTTTTAGTTGCCGTGTATATAGACGCAACTCCAAATGTTACTGGGATGTCTTTACAGTTACTAAACCCATTTTTTTCTAAAATATTGTTGAAAGCTTGTCCAAAAGGAAATGCATTTGCCGATTCTGACAAATAGGAATAGGCAATTTTGTCTTTAGAGAATAATTTCCCTACTAATGGAAGAATGTATTTTGAATGTATTTTATATCCCTGTTTGTAAGGTGCTTTTGTAGGTACAGCTGTTTCTAGAACAACAAAAGTACCTCCTGGTTTTAAAACTCTAAAAATTTCTTTAAGACCTTTGTTTAAATTTTCAAAATTACGAACACCAAAAGAAACGGTAATTGCGTCAAAGTAATTGTCTTGAAAAGGAATGTTTTCAGAATCACCCAAAACCATATTGATTAGTTCAGAAAGATTCTTTTCTACAATTTTTTCTTTACCCACTTCTAACATTCCGGCTGAAATATCTAAACCTACAATCTCATCTGGCTGTAAGCTAGACATCATTATCGCTAAATCGCCCGTTCCGGTAGCAATATCTAGTATTTTTTTAGGATTATTTTCACTAATAATTTGAATGACTTTTTTTCTCCATTTAACATCAATTCCAAAAGAAATAATCCGATTTAGGTCGTCGTAGTTCTTTGATATATTGTCAAACATTTGAGCAACTTGTTCTTTTTTTCCAAGTTTTGAGTCTTTGTATGGTATAATTTTTTTAGACATGTGATTCTTAAAAATAGGTTTAACCGTTTGCAGCAACTACAGCATTAACTTTATTTGGGAGCATTTCTTTTAGCATCGTTTCAATACCGTTTTTTAATGTTACAGTAGAAGATGGGCATCCGCTGCAAGCTCCTTGTAGAATTACATTTACAACCTTTGTTTCTTCATCATACGATTGAAAAACAATATTACCACCATCGGCAGCAACGGCAGGTTTAACGTATTCTTCTAGAATACCAGCAATGTCAAGTGAAGTACCTTCTAGCTCTTTAATGTCCGCAACTGGAATCTCAATCTTAGGCAAAGCAATCGTTTCATCTATAACTAACTTGTTAGCTTCGATGTAAGATTTTATAAATTGTCTTAGGTCGTTGATGATTCCTGAATTCCATTCTATAGTATCATTTTTTGTAATAGATACATAGTTTTCAGCAATGTATACTTCTTTTACATACGTGTATTTGAATATTTCTGCTGCCAAAGGAGAATTCGTAGTCTCAGAGCTGTTTTTATATTCAAAATCATTTTCAGTAAGCAGTCTGTTGCTTCCAAATTTCATTACAGAAGGATTTGGTGTGCTTTCAGCATAAATCTCAATAGATACTTTTTTAGGTTCTGCTGCGCTAGTAACAATTTCATTTCCTTGGTTTAGGTAAATTTCAACCAATTCTTTTATGTCTTCCTGGATGTCATCCCATTCAACAATGTCAAATTTTTCAATAGCGATAAAATTTGCGCTAATAAATACTTTGCTTACGAATGGAAGGTGAAATAACTGTTTTGATAATGGCGACTCTTTAGTCTCGTCAACATTATTGTATTGGTAGCTTCCTCCTTGTGTTAAAAGTTTGTTGCTTACGAATTTAACAATACTTGGATTGTTCGTAGCTTCTATGGTGATTTGATGCTTGCTCATCGGATTTTATTGTTTTTTATGCAAATTTAAGCTAAATACTCTAAAATCTATCCTATGTTTATCGAAAGTTCAAATGTTGAAATAGAATGTTTCTATAGGGTTGTGTTTGCTATTAAAAAGTAAAAGAAAGCGTTGATGTTATTCTATCTGTAGTATTTAGCAATGTAATATTTTCGACAGGTTCAGAGCTATGGTAAATGGCATACTGGTCTTCAGTTTCTTTATGCTGATAAGCGAAATCAAGTTTTGCGTGTTTGAATTTTAAGCCAAGACCAAAAGAAATCCCTTTTTTGTAGATATCTCCTTCTTCATTTTTATAGGGACTTTCTTCTGTAAAAGCACCTCCACGTAAACTTATTTGGTTAAATCTTAGTTCTACGCCTCCTCTAAGTCCGTTTGCTGTAGTAAGAATGTTTCTTATTTCTTCATTTGTGTCTGAAAAATAAGGACTGTTTTGAAAGCTTAATGAGCTATAATTTTTTCGATGATAATCTACACTTATTAATCCGTGTTGCCCAATGGTGATGGCTGCACTAGCAGTCCATTTTTCAGGTGTGCTAAGGCTGTATTGGGATAAGTCTAATTGAGGGTAGTTTGAAGAGGTGTTTTGATAAAATCCGTTTGTTCTATTGTCAATATCAAGATAGCCTTGTTCTTGAAACCCTGTATATTCATTATACTGGTCGTAGTCTATAAGATTAGAGTCTTCGTTAACTTCAGGATGCCATACAGGACTTTGATAGGCTAGACCAAGTCTTAAATTTCTAAAGGGTTTGATAATCATTCCAATACCTAAAGAAACTCCAGTGCTTTTTTCTGTTATGAATTGTGAGTAGTCTGCTGTTAAGGTCTGTCCATTATTATTAGAATTATATTCTGATAAGAAAGTGTCTTGAGTTAACTCTATGGTGTTAAAATTTAATGATGAGCCAATATAAAAGAAATCTTTATAGGCAGATGAAAAAGAAAAAGTGTAGACCTCAGACTTTCCATGTGTAGTGTTTTCGAAATACTGTTCTTCAGGATTATTATATAACGTGGCATCAGAGTCATATGGATGCAAGTCATATCGAACAAAGCTATTATTGTTTCCTATTGTAGAATAATTTCCTCGAAAGTCATTGAGCATGCTGTAATTAAATCCTAAAGTGAATTTTGTCCAATTAGAATTTGCATATGGTGAATCGACTACGACGACCATTCCAAACTGTGGAAATCGTGAGCTGGTATTTGTGCTGTTAGACGTTTCTCCATAATAGGTGGCATCTGTATCTAGGCTTGAGACAGAATACGTTCCAGATATTTCACTTTTTGAAAAAACAGCTGCACCTGCAGGGTTTTGATAGATAGAGCTTATGTCTCCTCCTAGTGCTCCAAAAGCACCACTCATAGCATTGTATCGAGCGGTACCATTATAATTTTCTTTAGAGAATAGTACACCAAGGTCTCTGAATCCAATAATCTGAGACGATAAAGTACCGCTCAAAGCGAATAAAACGGAAAATATATAAAAATTTTTCATTCATGAGGTTTTAGGTTGTTATGAGTATGATTGATTTATCTTCTACTACTGCTCCTGCTTGAAGAAGAGCTAGATCTTGAAGGTGAACTAGATCTTGAAGAAGTTGATCTAGAGGAAGAACTTGATCTAGGAGAAGAGTAGCTGCTGCTTCTGTTCGATGAGCTAGAACGAGAAGAAGCATTGGTGCTTTTGTTAGAAGAGCTAGATCTCGATGGTGAATAAGTGCTATTTGAACTTCTTCCTGTTGGCTTAGAGCTTTGACGAGTACTTGGCTTTTGAGTTCTGTTTGAGCTTCTGTTTGTTGCGTTAGATTTCGAAGGAGCATTGCTCGTGTTTGAACTTCTGCGTTTAGTACTAGTCCTATTTGAACTGGTCGCTCTTGGGCTACTCGTGTAGTTTTTATATCTAGTGTAGTTACTTGCTGAATTCGTTCGTTTGCTTGAAGTATTTCTATAGTTGCTAGGGCGTTTATTTGCAGAGCTTCTTTTGCTACTTCTACTTGAGCTATAGTTCGTATTTCTACTTCTGCTATTGTAATTTGATCTTTTGTTGTAGCTATTGTTTCTTGAAGAATTGGATGCTAAATAGGGAGAGTTGTAACTGTTTCTTCTTCCGTAAGATGTGTTGTTCTGATAATGGTGATGAGGATAACTGTAATAAGGAGGGTAATATATAGGTCTATAAAAACTAATATTATAGTAAGGATTTCCATAGAAATTCCCATAATAGTAGGGGTCATAAAAACCTCCACCCCAATTCTGGGCTACATTGTTGTTTACATAAACGGTTGTATAATTTTTTTCTACAATTGTCGGCTCTACAAGGTATTCTTCTATCGGTGTTTCTAAGTTTTCATAATATAGTTCCTCTTCAATGTCCGCAACACCGTTAGAGAAAGTTCTGTATGGGTCGTTAATTGTTTGAACTTCTATTTTTTTCTTCTTAGGTGTAGGGTATATTCCGTCCTGATTTTCTGCATAATATTGAGAAGAACCACAAGACGTAAGTCCAACAATTAAAAGGAAAATAGTAGAAAAATCAATAAATTTATTTGAATAAGTAGTCGATAGTTTCATAATCCTTAAATTTTTATTGTTAACAGTCTAAAATTAATTAGTTTTGCCAAACGATTTTAGCTGATACTATGTTGAAATTACAATATTTATGCCAAACTTTTTTAAATGAGCGCGAAATTAACAAAACGAAGTGAAGATTATTCAAAATGGTACAATGAGTTGGTTGTAAGGGCTGACTTAGCGGAGAACTCTGCTGTAAGAGGTTGTATGGTAATCAAACCCTATGGATATGCTATTTGGGAGAATATGCAAAAAGCGTTGGATGATATGTTTAAAGAAACGGGTCATGAGAATGCTTATTTCCCATTGCTTGTGCCTAAAAGTTTGTTTGAGGCAGAAGAAAAAAATGCAGAAGGATTTGCAAAAGAATGTGCAGTTGTTACACATTATAGATTAAAAAATGATCCAGAAAATAAAGGGAAGCTTATTGTTGACGCGAATGCGAAATTAGAAGAAGAGCTTGTAATTCGTCCAACGAGTGAGGCTATTATTTGGAATACATTTAAAGGATGGGTTCAGTCTTATAGAGATTTGCCATTGCTAATAAATCAATGGTCAAATGTTGTTCGTTGGGAAATGCGAACACGTTTGTTTTTAAGAACAGCAGAGTTTTTATGGCAAGAAGGACATACAGCACATACTACAGAAGCAGAAGCAGTAACGGAAGCAACGAAAATGCAAGAAGTGTATGCGTACTTTGCTGAGAAGTTTATGGCGATGCCTGTTATAAAAGGAGTGAAGACAGAAAGTGAGCGTTTTGCAGGAGCATTAGATACGTATACTATTGAGGCTTTAATGCAAGATGGAAAGGCATTACAAGCTGGAACGTCACATTTTTTAGGTCAAAATTTTGCAGAAGCATTTGACGTGAAGTTTACAAATAAAGAAGGAAAGAAAGAACATGTATGGGCTACTTCATGGGGCGTTTCAACGCGATTGATTGGTGGTTTGATAATGACACACTCTGATGATTTAGGGTTGGTGTTGCCTCCTAAATTGGCGCCAATACAAGTTGTGATTGTTCCGATTCACAGAAATGATGAGCAGTTAGCTGCGATTACAGAGAAAGTGTCTGGAATTGTAAAGTCATTGAAAAGTAGAGGTGTTTCTGTGAAGTTTGATGCAAGAACAACACATAAGCCAGGATGGAAGTTTGCAGAATATGAGTTAAAAGGAGTTCCACTAAGAATTGCAATGGGGACCAGAGATTTAGAAAATGGAACTTTAGAGCTAGCAAGAAGAGATACTCTAACAAAGGAATTTGTAAATCAGGAAGGGATTGAAGATAAAATTGTTGCTCTTTTAGAAGAAATTCAAGAAAGCTTATTTAAAAAGGCAAAAGATTATCGTGATGAGCATATTACCAAAGTAGACAACTTCAAAGAGTTTAAAAAGGTCATTGCAAAGAAGGGTGGCTTCGTTTTAGCGCACTGGGATGGAACGGAAGAGACTGAGGATAAGATCAAAGAGTATACGAAAGCAACAATTCGTTGTATCGCTTTAGACGCTGAAGAAGAAGAGGGGGTTTGTGTGTTTTCAGGAAAGCCTTCTTCAAAAAGAGTATTATTTGCAAAGGCATATTAAAAAAAATAAAAAAAAATAAAAAAACGCTTGCAGAATCTGAAATGAAGTGTATCTTTGCAACCGCAAATCGAAAGATATGTAAGCGTTTTTTTAAATATTGAAAAGAGATAAAAAATAAAGTAAATTTTATTTTGTGAGTTTTGAAAAAAAACTTACTTTTGCCTCGCTTTAAAAAAGCAATATAACGGTCCGTTCGTCTAGGGGTTAGGACGCATGGTTTTCATCCATGTAACAGGGGTTCGATTCCCCTACGGACTACAAAAAATTAAGTTTTTAAAAAATTAAGATTATGGCAAATCACAAGTCAGCATTAAAGAGAATTAGAAGTAACGGAGAGAAGCAGTTGAGAAATAAGTATCAACATAAAACTACTCGTAACGCAGTTAGAACTTTGAAAGCACTTACTGAAAAGAAAGAAGCTGAAGAAAAACTTCCTACTGTAATAGCAATGCTACACAAGTTAGCTAAGAACAACATTATTCATAAGAATAAAGCGGGAAACTTACAGTCTAAATTAACAAAGCACGTAGCTGCATTGTAATTAGAAAAAATTGAAAAAATTTTAAAGTCCTAACATATATTGTTAGGACTTTTTTGTTTTAATTTTAAGGTTTTTTTTGTTTTAGATCGAATTCCTTTAATAGCGCATTCTAATTGGAATTTGAAGAAAGACCTTTTTAAGAATTATGCTTATTTAAGTTGTAAGCTCGACCGAAACTGAGTTGGTGTACTGCCGACTTGTTTTTTGAAAATACGAGAGAAATAAGAATAGTTATCATAGCCTAACTCGTCTGCGATTTCGCTAACAGATTTAGAAGAGAAAGTCAACATTCGTTTGCTTTCTAGCGTAATTCTTTCAGAGATTAGCTCAGTGACCGTTTTGTTTAGAAGCTCTTTGCAGATCCGGTTGAGGTGTTTTAAAGTAATGTTCATTTTAGAAGCATAAAAAGAAGGTGATTTTTTTGATTTATATGATTTTTCTAAAAATTCATTAAAGAGTTTCAGTTTGTAGTTGTACTTTATTAAGGAGTGATTATTCTCTGCTAAAAAATTTCTAGATATTTCAATATGAATGATATCTAAGAGATTAAGTAATTTGTCTGTTTTTTTAGATTTGTTTAATTGATTTTCTCTGATCAGTAACTTAAAATAAGCTTCTATTTCCACAGAATCATTTTTGCTGAAGTTGATGTTTGAAATATTGTTAGAAGGTTTGTAAAAGGGATACTCCTCTATTTTATTTTGACCAAAGTATAGATCATAAATCTCCTTGGAGTAAAAGACAATATATCCATCTATATCTCTAGAAAGTCTCCAGCTGTGAGCTTGGCCTGGTTGAATGACAAATAGACTTCCTTTGTTGATTTTAAACTCATCTAAATCGATCTTGTGAACTCCATGTCCATCTGTAAAGAATACTAGAAGGTAGAAATTATGCCTATGTGAATTTTCGATAAAGCTATGTTCAATCAAATGGTTTTTAAAGGTATTGATATACAGATCATTCTTGTGGATGTTGCAGTTGAATTTTTGAATGTCATATATAGGATACTTCTTCATTGTTTATAATGTCTTTTTTATGCTATTAAATGTGAATATATGAAATCTATAAAAGAATACAATACTTTATTTTTGAATAAAATTAAAGTTTATGCTCGAATCGGTAAAAAAAATTCTCAATTGTAGATGTCCTAATTGTGGTAAAGGGAATGTTTTTGGGAAGAAGCAATTTTTTTTGAGTGTGAAATTTTCTAAAATGAATGAGAGTTGTTCAAATTGTAATAAAAATTTTCAAAAAGAGCCTGGGTTTTTTATAGGAGCAATGTATGTTAGTTATGCATTGATTATTGTAGAGATGTTTTCTGTGTATCTACTCTTAACTCCTTTTTTTGATAAAGCTTTGGACTTAAATATGTTACCAATCTTAACACTTACAGCTGTATTGTTAGTTTTCTTTAACATACGTTATTCTAGAATGATATGGATGTATCTTTTTAAGAACTGAAAACTATAATAATAAGATATTTGTTTACATTTTTACCATTCTTTAATAGTTAGTGTTTTAAAAAATGGATCTATTTAGATTTTCATCTTCAAATTTTTTGCATAAAAAAAGCCTTGCAAATGCAAGGCTTTCGTCGGGGTGGCAGGATTCGAACCTGCGACCTCCTCGTCCCAAACG
>CEWR01159538.1_pt1 | contig 16529 bp, 16 predicted proteins | sample 356321 | NCBI WGS metagenome assembly CEWR01 (sample SAMEA2621551, study PRJEB7988) | marine metagenome | biome: marine biome (ENVO:00000447); feature: mesopelagic zone (ENVO:00000213); material: "saline water (ENVO:00002010), including plankton (ENVO:xxxxxxxx)" | depth 790 m
AAAATCCATTGATACTTATTTCCATTTTTTCTATTTTATTAATTAAACAACACGTCTTCCATTGTAAAGATTCCTTTTTTATTCGCAATATACTCTGCAGCTATTAAAGCTCCCATTGCAAACCCTTTACGACTATGTGCGGTGTGTTTTATTTCTATATCGTCTATCTCTGATGTATAATTTACAATATGAGTCCCTGGTACATTTTCTTCTCTATGAGATACAATTCCTAATTGATTTTTGGAAGATGTCTTTCCTTTAACCCACAAATCCTTATTCGTATTATCAATAATATCATCTGCTAAAGTAATGGCGGTGCCACTAGGAGCATCTAACTTTTGAGTATGATGTGTTTCTTCCATCACAATATTGTACTCATTATGATTACTCATCACCTCAGCCAACTGCTTATTTAATTTAAAAAACAAGTTAACTCCAATACTACAATTTGTTGCGTGCAAAAAAGAACCTTCATTCTCTGCAACACTATTTCTTATCTCATCAAACTGATCATACCACCCTGTAGTACCAACAACAATCGGAGTATTTGATTCCAAACAAGTTTTAATATTATTTACAGCCAACTCAGGATTTGTGAATTCAATTGCCACATCTACCTTTTTCAGATTATCAAAAGTAAAATCAGTAGTGTTTTTTGATGAAATTTTTAAATCAACGACATGCCCTCTCTCTAAGGCAACTTTTTCAATCTCGCGCCCCATTTTACCGTATCCTATGATTGCAATATTCATTTTATTATTTTTTCTGATACTAATTATTTATCTTTTTTTTAACCACAAAAAAAAGCTAAATTTTACGCAAAGTTCGCAAATACTTTTATTCTTAAAAAAAACAATAAAATACATCTTTTTTTCTTTAAAAGACCTTCTAATTCTCTAAGGTTAATTTACCTTATGTCACACCCTTTAAAACTCAAAGTAACTGCCTATATTATTAATCTATCTTTTTTTTACATTAATGGTTAATGTAATTGATAAGAGGTAAATTTCAGAGACTAATAACCAATCTAAAACCTTTACTCAATTCATTATTATTTGTCATCTGTATATCTGGCTGTAAATTAAATGATAAATTATCGTTTTTAGGGAAATTAAATAAATGGGCATCTACAGCTGCGTCAACTATATTAAACACATAAAAGAGCCCAACAAATATACCTGCTAAATCTTTATTTCTTTGGTGATAATCTAAATTAGATTTAATTGCTGCTTCAGATAAAGTTCCTTCAAACTCATCCACAGTTAGAGCATCACCATCAATACGAAGGCCGTAAGCTGTCTTAAATCTTTTAAACTCTCTGTTATTTGAAACTGCAAAATATAAAGGAATTCCTATTGCAGCATAAACGATAGGTACTTTCCAATACTTCTTATTATACGACTGACCCAACCCTGGAAGAAAAGTGCTAAATAATGTCGCTATTGTTGGAGAATGTCCTCTTTCTGGCTTAATAAAAAGAGTATCGGAAACTGAAACTGAAGCAGAATCCATAAAAACATTCTGGCTACTAACTTTAGTAGCTGTAAAACAAAGCACTAAAATCGTTGCTAATAAAAATAGAATAAATTTCACAGTAGTTTTATAATCCAAGTAATTCAACAATACGTTCTAACTCTTTTTCAGATGTAAAAGGTATTGTTAGCTTCCCTTTGCCATTAGAATTAGTTTGTAACTGAACTTTTGAAGTCAAAAATTCAGAAAGATCTTCCTTTATTTTCTTTTGTGTAAATGACAAATTAGAAGCAGGATTCTTTTTTAAAGCCAAACTTGTTTCAGCCTTACTTTCTTTTACAATTTCTTCAATCTGGCGAACAGACAAACCTTCTTTTATTATTCTTCTAGATAGGGTTACTTTTAGTTTTTCATCATCAATATTAACCAAAGCTCTTGCATGCCCCATACTAATGTCTCTAGTTCTAATAGATAATTGAATTTCGGCAGGCAACTTTAACAAACGTAAATAGTTTGCAACTGTTGATCTTTTTTTACCAACTCTCTCACTCATTTTCTCTTGAGTAAGTCCGCATTCTTCAATTAGTTTTTGATAACTAAAAGCAATCTCAATTGCATCTAATTCCTGACGTTGAATATTTTCAACCAATGCCATTTCTAGCATTTCTTGATCATTAGCAATCCTTATAAATGCAGGAATTTCTGTTAACCCTGCAATTTGAGAAGCTCTAAACCTACGTTCTCCCGAAATTAGCTGATACTTGCCATAACCTAATTTACGAACCGTAACAGGTTGTATTATTCCTAATTCTTTAATTGAATTTGAAAGTTCTAATAAGGCTTCTTTCTCAAACTGTGTTCTTGGCTGAAAAGGATTTGTTTCTATTTCCTTAATGGCAATAGAAGAAACAGAACCAACAACGGCTCCTTTTTCTTGACCTATAGAATTTACTGTAATATCTGTATCAGCATTTTGTAACAACGCCCCTAATCCTCTTCCTAACGCAGGTTTTTTACTCATCTTCTAATCTTCTAAAGTAATTGTCTTTTCACCTTCACTCATTTTTGTCATTTCATTCTTTTGAAGAATTTCACGAGCTAAATTAAGATAGTTTACAGAACCTTTACAACTTGCATCGTGCATAATAATTGTTTTACCATGACTTGGTGCTTCTGCCAACCTTGTATTTCTTTGAATGATTGTGTCAAACATCATCATTTGAAAATGCATTTTAACCTCTTCAACAACTTGATTAGACAATCTTAATCGAACATCAAACATCGTTAACAACAACCCTTCTATATCTAAAGAAGGGTTTAAACGTGCTTGAACAATCTTTATCGTATTTAATAATTTACCTAACCCCTCTAATGCGAAGTACTCACACTGAACAGGAATAATAACAGAATCTGCAGCTGTTAAAGAGTTAACAGTAATCAACCCTAATGATGGCGAACAATCAATAATAATAAAATCATATTCATCTTTTACTTTAGCCAAAGACAAACGCATCATCTGCTCTCTATTTTCCATATTAATTAACTCAATCTCAGCACCAACTAAATCGATGTGAGCTGGAAGAATATCTAAGTTTGGAGAATCTGTATGTAAGATTGCATCTTTAGGTTCAATTTCATTTATCAAACATTCATAAATACTGTTTCTAATATTTCTGGGATCAAAACCAACACCCGAAGTAGAGTTTGCCTGAGGATCAGCATCAACTAATAAAACTTTATATTCTAGAACTCCTAAGGCTGCAGCTAAATTAATTGCAGTAGTAGTTTTTCCTACTCCACCCTTTTGATTTGATATTGCAATTATTTTTCCCATAGCTGAAAGTTCAAAGTTTGTACAAAGTAACCTAAAAGTATCACAATTTTGATTCGACCTAACCGATACTTACCAAGTATTTTTGAACAATACACTGTGAATTATTGCTTTTAATTTGTTAATAAATATTTTAATTGAAAAGCTTGCAAATCATTAAAATACATCTAAATTTGTAATCATTACAATTTTATAATCATATCAATTAATGGATTTTGCAACCCACTTAACCTCAAATAATATTAAACCCTCTTTGCAGAGGATAAAAATATTTGAATACCTGTATGAAAACCGAGATCACCCTACAGTTGAAACGATATATTCTGATTTAGTTGGAGCTATACCTACTTTATCGAAAACAACTGTTTATAATACTTTAAAGATATTTATCGATAATGGAATTACACATACCGTAACTATAGAAGATAATGAAGTGCGTTATGATGCTATAATGGAAGAACATGCTCATTTTAAATGCAATGATTGTGGAAATGTCTTTGATGTTGAAATTGATGTTTCAGGACTTAATTTTAAAGAAATAAAATCTTTTAAAGTAGAGAAAACCAACATCTACCTTAAAGGGAAATGTAATAAATGTTTAAATAAAATAAATTAATAAAAATGGAAAATTTAATTGGAAAAAAAGCACCAGCTTTTAGTGCTGATGCAGTAGTAAACGGAGGAGAATTTGTTGAGAATTTTTCTTTAGAGCAGTATATTGGTAAAAACGAAGTTATCTTCTTTTTCTACCCTTTAGATTTCACATTTGTTTGTCCAACTGAATTGTTAGCGTTTCAAGCAAAATTAGGTGAATTCGAAAAAAGAGGTGTTAAAGTTGTTGGATGTTCTGTAGATTCTAAGTTCTCTCACTGGGCTTGGTTAAATACTGAAAAGAATGATGGAGGGATTAAAGGTGTTACTTATCCTTTAGTGTCTGATTTATCTAAAACTATTGCTGAAAACTTTGGTGTTTTAGCTGGTGAATATGATTTTAATGAAGAAGGTGAAGCTACTTTTATTGGAGCTCCAGTTGCTTACAGAGGTACTTTCTTAATTGATAAAGAGGGGAATATTAGACACTCAGTTGTTAACGATTTACCTTTAGGAAGAAGTATTGATGAGTCTTTAAGAATGGTTGACGCTTTACAATATTTTGAGAAGCATGGTGAAGTTTGTCCTGCTAACTGGAAAGAAGGAGAAGATGCAATGACTGCATCTACAGATGGTGTTGCTGAATATTTAGCTGCTCACTAATTAAAATTAGTGTATTGTATTTAGTTCTTGCTTTTTAGAATATTTACCAAAGCTTAATACAATACACTAAAAACTATAAACTATAAACTAAATTAAAAAATTATGGCTTTTGAATTACCTGCGTTACCATACGCTCACGATGCTTTGGAACCACACATGGATGCTAAAACAATGGAAATACACCATTCTAAGCACCATAACGGTTATACAACAAAATTAAACGGTGCTATTGAAGGTACTGAATTAGAAGGAAAATCTATTGAAGAAATCTTAGGAAACTTAGATATGGATAATGCTGCAGTTAGAAATAACGGTGGTGGATATTTTAACCATGATTTATTTTGGAAAGTAATGTCTCCAAATGGTGGCGGACAACCAACTGGTGATTTAGCAACAGCTATTGATGCTGCTTTTGGTTCTTTTGATGGATTTAAAGATGCGTTTGCTAATGCTGCAGCAACAAGATTTGGTTCTGGTTGGGCTTGGCTTTGTGTTGAAGATGGTGTTGTATCTGTATGCTCTACACCAAACCAAGACAATCCTTTAATGCCTAACGGCTGTGGAGGAACTCCAATTTTAGGATTAGATGTTTGGGAACATGCTTATTACTTAAACTACCAAAACAGAAGACCAGACTATATTAATGCATTTTTTAATGTAATTAACTGGGAAGAAGTTAATGCTAGATTTAACGGATAATTGAAACATATCCAAATAAAAAAACCTCCCAAAACTATTTTTGGGAGGTTTTTTTGTTTGGATTTTTTGCAAAGCTATTTAGTCTTCCCTTTTTCAATCATGTTATTTATTCCACCAGTAAAAGCAGAAACACCTTTAACATAACCAGTTTTACCTAAAGCATCAATAGAATATTGACCTTTATCATCTTTACCTAAGTTAAATACCCAAATAGTCGGATAACCTGTAACCTTAAAAGCTTGTTGTAAACCAGCATTTTGCTCTTTATATTTTTGAGGAATTTGAAATCTTCTTGGAAAATCTAACTCTACTAATACAACAGTTTTTTCTGCCCAAGCTTTAAAAGCAGGTTTATCAAAAACTTCATATTTTAATTTTTTACACCATCCACACCAGTCGCTGCCAGTAAAGTTTGCCATTATCGGCTTACCTGTTCTTTCAGATTCTGCATAGGCTTTATTAATATCAACCATCCAACCATCTGCATGGGCTTTATACTCTAATTCAGATACAGTTTTGGGTTGTGGTCTAGCTTGTTGTTTTAATACTCCAGTCTGAGCATTCGCAATAGTCATTAAACCTAAAGTTAAAGCTACAAGTGTTATTTTAAATATTCTCATGTGTAAGTTATTTTTGTTTTGATTCCTAAGTCAAATTCTATACCAAATTTATTATTTTACTCCGTGCATTAATTTTTTTAGCAGTGGATTTAATACTAATATTAAAAGACCAGCTACTAATGGAACAATTGTGAAAATTAAAAAGAATACTGACAAAGAATATTCCCTTGTTATATTTTCAATTTGACCACCTAAAACATGTGCTAATTTATTTCCAATAGCTATTGCTAGATACCACATTCCAAACATAAAAGCGATCATACGGCCTGGAACCAATTTACTAACATAAGATAATCCTACTGGGGACAAACAAAGTTCTCCTAAGGTATGGAACAAATAGGCAAATATTAGCCAAACCATACTAACTTTCATTCCATCTTGAATACCATATGAGCCATAAGCCAATAAACCAAACCCAATAGCCATGATTATCAGACCTAAAGCATATTTACCAACAGCAGAAGGATTGTATTTACTTTCCCACCATTTAGAAAATAAGGATGCAAAAGCAATAATAAAAAATGAATTTAAGACACTAAACCAACTAACAGTAATTTCAACCTCATTCCCTTTTAAACGTAAAACCTGAGCATTTATAACCTCTGAACTCACTCCTCTTTCTTCTGCATTTTCAATTGCTTGTTTAGAAGCTTTTGAATCCAAATATGAAAACTCAGTCTTTTCATTATTTTTATGCAAGATGTTAATCTTATCCCCAGCAAGGAAATCCATTTGTTCACCTATAGTTACAGTATCTATTTGAATCTGAGCATTAAGATTAGTGACATCTACGTTACCATTTATAAATATTTTTTCTAGAGTTTTTTCTCCTTCATCATCTAAAACATCATCATTATAATACTCATAGGTTACTTCATAAGATTTAGTATTAAAATCCCTATTTAGCATCCAACCAACAATTACCCATAAACCAGCAAAACAGATTACTAAAACAATATTAGATCCTGGTATTTTTTTAAATGTTCTTTTCCATAGCAAAAACAATACATACGTTATAATTCCTAATGGAACAACTGTTAGTAAAGCATTAATAACATTGTAAGCTGTAGCTGCATTCCCTGTCATTATTCTATCTACAGAATCTCTAGCAAATAACACCAAAGAAGATGCTCCTTGCTCAAAGGAAAGCCAAAAGAAAACAGTAAAGAATGCAAATATTACAAATGCAATCATTCTATCTCTTACAATTTTTTCATATCTAAAAATCCTAGTAAAAACTAAAATTATAAACAAGAATAAACCAATAATTACTACTAAGTTTTGTCCCGCTAATCCAAACATCTCGAAATTAAACATATTGATACCTGCTATTTTTGATAACGGATCATTCAACAAGTAGGTTAATCCAATAACTGAAGTAATAACAGTTAAAATAATATCAACCCTAGTAAAAGGATTAGGATTAACAGCTTCTTTCACTTCAGCCTTATTTTCTAATGCTTTGGCAGCTTTAATTTTTGATGGTAATTCACCTATCATCCCAAACAATGGCTTAGATAACCAGAATTGTAAGGTCCCTAATAACATGAATATACCTGCTAAACCAAACCCATAACTCCAGCCTATTTTTTCAGCTAAATAACCACACAACATCATACCAAAAAATGCTCCCGCATTTACTCCCATATAAAATATAGTGTAAGCGCCATCTTTTTTATCTGGCGTATCCTTATACATTTCGGAAATAATAGAAGTCATTGTTGGTTTAAAGAACCCGGTTCCAATAACCAACAGCGCCAATCCAAAGTATAAAGAAAACTCAGTTTCTAAAGCCATAGAGGCGTGTCCAGCAGTCATCAATAAGGCTCCAACAACAACTGCCCAACGGTAACCAATAAACTTATCTGCTATAATACCTCCAACAATAGGAGTTAAATACAACAATCCTGCATATGTTCCAAAAAGAGCCAGTGCGTTTTCAGTTGTCCATTCCCACCCAGGATTAGCCCCTATAACAGCCATTGTTAAGAAATTAACTAATAATACTCTCATTCCGTAGAAAGAGAAACGTTCCCACATTTCTGTAAAAAACAATACAAATAACCCTGCTGGATGACCTAATACGTTTGACTTAAAAAAGTCGTTATTCGTCTCTGTTGTTGTACTCATAATTTATTTTATGCTTCTTTATCTGCTAATTCAAATCCTTCAGTTTCTTCATTACTTGTACCTTCTAAATCTTCAGCACCATGAACTAATCTATTTAAAGGTTTTAATGATGCTATCACTAGTAAACCAAAAACAACTGTAAAAATTGTAATTCCAATAAAAATAGAATACTCTCCAAAGCTTTCTGAATGCTCTCCTAAAATACCTGCAACTTTACCTCCTAAACCTGTTGCAGCAAAGTATAACCCCATCATTAATGATGCATATTTAACTGGTGCTAATTTAGTTACAAAAGATAATGAAACTGGTGAAGAACATAATTCTCCAATAGTATGAAATAGGTAAGCTAAAACTAACCACATCATATTAGAACTTCCAGTTGCTTCATATTCTCTTACTGCAAAAATCATAAATACAAATCCAAGTCCCATAATAATAGTACCTGTTGCCATTTTAAATAGTGCAGAAGCTTCTTTATTTTTCATTTTTCTTTTTGCCCAAATGTTTGCGATCCAAACAGCAAATAATAAGATAAATCCTGCATTTAAACCTTGAAAAATAGGTGTTGGAACTTCCCATCCCAATAACATTCTATCCGTTTTAGCTTCTGTGTATAATGACATTAAACCTCCTGCTTGTTCAAAAGCCCCCCAAAAGACAACAACTAACAGGAAAGAAAGTAACAATACTAGGAAACGATCTTTTAATATTTGAGTATTCAAATCTTTATACATCATCATCATCATACCTGTAACAAAAGATAAAAAGATAAATAAAGCTCCATACCCCCACCTATCAACAGAATCAAAAGTAACACCAGCATAAACTGACAAAGCAAGTAATACAATAGTAATTCCTAAATGCACTGGGGACTTTAGAAGATTTGAAAAAAGACCTAAAATAGAAACGTCATCATTGCTTTCAGATTTAACAGGTTTGTTTCCAACTTCAGTTAAGTGCTTTTGACCCATTATGTAAAAAACCAAACCAAACAACATTGCAATTCCAGCCATTCCGAATCCAGCATGCCATCCCCACTCTGCTATAACTAAACCAACCAATGTAGTTGCTAATAAAGAACCAAGATTAATCCCCATATAAAAGATACTAAATCCTTTATCTCTTCTAACATCTCCTGGTTTATATAAACCACCAACCATTGTTGAAATATTTGGCTTTAACATTCCTACACCAAGAATAATTAGTCCTAAACCAGTAAAAAATGCCCAAATAGCATCAATTGCTAAAACGCCATGTCCAGCAACTAAAGTAATAGCTCCTAACATAACTGTCTTTTTCTGACCTAATACTTTATCTGCTAAAATTCCACCAGGAATAGATATTACATAAACTAACATAACGTACCAACCATAAAGCATTAAAGCTTCTTTTGTTGTCCAACCTAAACCTGGTCCCGTCTCATTATCAACAGTAGCAACCATATAAATTACCAAAATTGCTCGCATTCCATAATAAGAAAAACGTTCCCACATTTCTGTAAAAAACAAAACAAACAAGCCAATTGGGTGTCCAAATAATTCTTTTTGAGATTCTAAATTTGCTGCTCTAGCCATAGTTGTTTTTTTAATTTCGAAGTGCCTAAATTACTATAAATTCTTTAATATAAATTCTGTCATCAATGTATACAAATGAAGCCTTGTATTACCACCATAAATTCCGTGATTTTTATTTGGGTACATCATTTCAGTAAATTGTTTATTTGCATTAATTAAAGCGGCACTCATTTCAACTGCATTTTGATAATGTACATTATCGTCAGCCATCCCGTGAACCAATAAATAATTTCCTTTCAATTTGTCTACATGATTAATTGGAGAGTTGTCATCATAACCGCTTGCGTTATCTTGTGGTCTTTGCATGTAACGTTCTGTATAAATATTATCATAATATCTCCAATTAGTTACTGGTGCAACAGCAATAGCCGCCTTAAATACATCTGCTCCTTTGGTAATACATAATGATGACATATAACCACCATAACTCCAACCAAACATTCCTATTCTACTTCCATCAACATATGGTAACGTTGCTAAATACTTAGCTGCAGAAATTTGATCTTCAGTTTCATATTTCCCTAATTGCTTATAAGTTGTCTTTTTAAATTCTACACCTCTATACCCTGTTCCACGAGCATCTACAGAAACAACAATATATCCTTTACTTGCTAAATGGTTAAACCACATTGTATTTCCACCATCCCATGAATCGTTTACCGTATTAATTCCAGGACCTCCATAAACATACATTAAAACAGGATACTTTTTTGTTTTGTCAAAATTAGTTGGTAAAATTTTCCAAGCATTTAAGTCTGTTCCATTTGCACTAATCTTAAAGAACTCTTTTTTTGAAAAATTAAAACCTTCCATAGTTTTCTTAAGTGCTGCATTATCCTCTAATACACTTTTAGGCTTTCCATTATAATCATGTAAAGTCACTAATTTAGGAGAACTCGCAGAGGAATGATGGTTGATAAAATATTTAAAAGAAGTGCTAAAGCTAGCTCTATTCTGTCCTCTTTCTGCAGTTAATTGTTTTTTAGATGTTCCATTTAATTTAATTGAATATACTTGCCTATCAATTGCTCCTAATTCAGCAGATTGATAAAATACCAATCCTTTTTTCTCGTCAACCCCATAATAACTAGAAACATCCCAAGTCCCTTTTGTAACTTGATTAATTAACTTTCCATTGATATCATATAGATAGATATGATTATACCCATCTTTTTCGCTCGTTATGATAAACTGATCTTTTGTTTTTAAGAATTCTGTAGTTGGTACCTCAACATAATTTTCTGTTTTTTCTGTAAAAATAATTTTGCTCTCTCCTTTTTCTGCATTTGTTAAATGGATGTTTAAATCATTCTGTTGTCTGTTTAAACTTTGAATAGCTAAACTTTTAGAATCGTTAGTCCAGTTAATTCTTGAAATATACTCATAAGAATCTCCTACATTTGCTTTCACTTTTTTTGCTCCTGCTAAATCATAAAAGAAAATTTCAACTTTAGAATTATCCTCACCTGCTTTCGGATATTTAAAACGTTCTTCATTTGGATAAAGAGGTCCATAAATTTTCATTAACCACTCCTTTACATTACTCTCATCAAAACGATAGAAAGCTATTTTCTCTCCATTTGGTGACCATTTAAATGCTTTTACTAAAACCAACTCTTCTTCATAAACCCAATCAGAAGCACCATTAATAATTTCATTTTTCTTCCCATCTGTAGTAACTCTAATCTCTTTATTAGAAGTTAAATCTTTATAATAGATATCATTAGCTTTTACATAAGCTACTTTATTTCCTAGAGGAGAAAATGTAGCATACATCTGTTTAACTCCATCAGTTAACTTGGTAAATTCTTTAGTTTTTAAATCATAGATATAATAATGTGATTTTGAAGAATGTCTATAAATCTTTTCTTGTTCTGTTGCAATCAATAATTTAGTTTCATCAGCGCTAAATGCATATCCATTTATATTAAAAGCCTTCTTTCCTATTTTTAAATCATCTTCAGAAACTAAAGTTTCCTCCATATTTTTATTTGCATAAGCATGTTTTACAATCTTACCTACCCTTAAGGTAGTATAATGAATACCATCATTCATAGATCGTAAACCACTTATTGAACGACCAGAAAATTTAGAATCTTTCCAAATATCTTCTAAAGTAATATTCCTTTTATCTTGAGCGTTTAAAGCTCCTACAATCAAAAATGAAATAATAAAAACAAATAACCTTCTCATAATTTATATTTTTTGTGTGGACGAATTTAATCAAATAGTGAACCATTCTTAAATCTTTTATCATATAAAAATTAAAAAATGAAATATTCTACAAATAAAAAATTGCTAGATAATTAGGCATTTCTTAAAAATTAACTACTTTAGATTTAAGAGTAAAATTGGCAAGTGATTTACATTATGCTCATAGATTATTAAAAACTTAAAATATGAAAACACTTCTTGTAACTATAATTATTGCTTCTGCAACGTTATTTTCATGCAAATCTCCATCTAAGACTATTAATTCTGAGAAAACAGTTTCTGAAAATTCTGAACTCCCAGCTAGTACAAAAGAAACTGTATTTGACATTATTATAGTATTTATAAGTAAAGCATCAGGAATTGATAGTGAATTAAAAGCAAAAATCGATTCTGAATTAGCTAGTTTTAATCAGAAACACAAAACTAACATTAAACCCGAAATTGTATCTTGGGGACGTGAAGGAGAAAGAGATTACCTTTTTCAGACTAAAAACTTATCAACAAAACAAAAAAAGGAGTTAATAGGAAAGATCAAAGCAGCTATTGGTTCTTCTGACATGGCTCACATAATGTTGAATAAAAAATCTGTTCATAAAAGATAATTTCATCCTTTGATATTAAAAAAAGGATTGAGAACTTTGTTCTCGGAAGCCTTTTATGGGTTTTCATCGTATCATACATTATATATTATAATAAAAACCATAATACAACCAAATGGATAGTAGTAAGGAATCAATTATAAAGTCATTATCTGCACTAGGGATTAATGATATTAAAGAATTAATGTACAATCCATCTTATGATGAATTATACAAGCATGAAATGAATCCCGCGTTAGAAGGATTTGATGTTGGACAAAAAACTGAATTAGATGCAGTTAACGTAATGACTGGCATTTTTACAGGGCGCTCTCCTAAAGATAAGTTTATTGTAAAAGATGATGTAACTAAAGACACTTTATGGTGGAGTACTGAAGAGTCTCCCAACGATAACAAACCTACTACACAGAAGGTTTGGGACGAAGTAAAAGAATTAGTTACTGATCAATTATCAAATCAGAAATTATTTGTTGTTGATGCTTTTTGCGGTGCTAACGAAGATACTCGTTTAAAAGTTAGATTTATTGTTGAAGTTGCATGGCAAGCACATTTTGTAACCAACATGTTTATCCGTCCTTCAGCTGAAGAATTAGCTAATTTTGGTGAACCAGATTTCGTGGTAATGAACGGTTCTAAGACTTCTAACCCGGACTTTAAGGAACAAGGATTAAATTCTGAAAACTTTGTGTTATTCAACTTAACTGAAAAAATGCAGTTAATTGGTGGCACTTGGTATGGTGGTGAAATGAAAAAAGGAATGTTCGCTATGATGAACTATTATTTACCTTTAAAAGGAATGGCATCTATGCACTGTTCTGCTAATGTTGGTGAAGATGGTGATACTGCCATTTTCTTTGGTTTATCAGGTACTGGAAAAACGACATTATCTACTGACGCAAATCGTCAATTAATTGGTGATGATGAGCACGGATGGGATAATGACGGTGTTTTTAACTTTGAAGGTGGATGTTATGCTAAAACTATTAATTTAGATAAAAGTTCTGAACCAGAAATTTTTGGAGCTATTAAAAGAGATTCATTATTAGAAAATGTAACTGTTGATAGTAATGGTAAAATTGATTTTACAGACGGATCGACTACACAAAACACAAGAGTTTCTTACCCAATTGAACACATAGAAAACATTGTTACTCCAGTATCTAAAGCTGGACATGCTAAAAAAGTAATTTTCTTATCTGCTGATGCATTTGGAACTTTACCTCCGGTTTCTAAATTAACTCCAGACCAAACAAAATATCACTTCCTCTCAGGTTTTACTGCTAAATTAGCTGGTACCGAAAGAGGTGTTACAGAACCTACTCCAACTTTCTCTGCTTGTTTTGGAGAAGCATTCTTAACATTACACCCTACTCAGTATGGTGCTGAATTAGTTAAGAAAATGGAAGCGCATGGTGCTGAAGCTTATTTGGTAAATACTGGATGGAATGGTTCTGGGAAACGTATTTCTATTAAAGATACAAGAGGAATTATTAATGCTATTTTAGATGGTTCTATTGAAAAAGCTGAAACTAAAAATATTCCAATCTTTAACTTGCAAGTTCCAACTTCTTTACCTGGTGTTGATTCAGATATTTTAGACCCAAGAGATACTTACAGTAATCCGGAAGAGTGGACTACAAAAGCAACAAAATTAGCAAGCTTATTTATTGCGAATTTCGAAAAATATACTGACAACGATGAAGGTAAAGCACTAGTTGCTTCTGGACCATCGGTTAGTGTAGAAGCTTAAAATAATTAATCTAAAAAAGCTCATTTATCGTTTGATAAATGAGCTTTTTTATGTTAAAACTTAAATTGTAAAAATGGATATTGAATCTAAAGTAAATAAACTTATTAATGAAGGTTTCGAATTTAAGTTAGAACAATACATTGCTACTGGTTTTGCAATTTTCAAAAGGGAATATGGCCTTTTTATAGGTTTTTCTATCGTTGGGGTTTTAATTTCAATGGCTGCTGCATTTATCCCAGTTGTTGGCTCTATTGCACAGATAGTTTTGACAGGAGTTTTAAATTTAGGATACTTCTATGTAGCTAGAAAAATAAAACTAGGCAAAAAACCAACTTTTGAAGATTTCTTTAAACCATTTAATTCAATTGGAAAAATAGCAGGAGTTGCTTTATTAACAAGCCTAGTAACTATAATAGGTTTTATTTGCCTAATTATCCCTGGAATTTACCTTACTGTTGCTTGGTCATTAGCTATTCCAATCATTTACTTTTATTCGGGTATAGGTGTTTGGGACTCTATGGAAGCCAGTAGAAGAATTGTAAGTAAACATTGGTTGTCTTTTTTCTTATTGGTAATATGCCTTCTCTTCATAAACATTGCAGGTGCCTTATGTTTAGTTGTTGGGTTACTAGTAACAATACCAGTAAGTCATTTGATAATGTATGCTGCTTTTGATGACATTATGAAACCTGACGAACAAAATCAAGAAAATAACAATGAAGATGATATTCCATTAGAAGAACTTAATGACTAATTCTTAAAATCATCTTTAAAAAAAGAGGCTTATGAAATTTCATAAGCCTCTTTTTTTTAAATATTTTCTTTTTAGAAACCCTTTAAAGCATCTCTATATGCAAACATATCTTGTTTGTTATCTACATTTTCTCTATCCAACATTAAAGAAAATAAGTAATCTAAACTTTCTAATCTATCATCGTCAGATTCTATTGAATTAACAATCATTTCAACCTCTGCTGAATCATCAGCTTCTTGTCCCTCTTCCAACTCAGGCATAATAGCTTCTTCTGGAGGTAATGGTATACTGAATGTTTTATTTTCCTCTATATGCTCATAAGCTAAACGAGTAACTTTAGTTAAAGTAGGATCTTTTTCTTCTAAAGCAAAAGGTCTTAACTCTTTTAAGCCCTTAACTATAGCATCTGCATTAATACCATCCTTAGTTAAACCTTTCTGTAACTTTACAATTATTTTATTTCCTTCAACGCTTTCCATTTGGTAATAGTTTAATTTGTATGCGAATTTATCATTCTTTATTTATTTTTCAATGAGCTAATCAATTTATTATTAGAATAATATCAGAATTACTTGTTGGCTCAATATTTCACAATCAATATTTGATTATGAAAAAGTATTGGTTTCTTACATTATTTAGTTTTTACTTACTTAATACTAGTATTTCATAGTTCTGTTAGCTTTCCAAACGAGCTTAAACTTGAAGAAATCAAACAAAAAAATTAGATGGAATTTATTTTCAGTTTATTAAATGAGAAGATTCGCCTAAAAAATTATATAAATCCACTTCATTCTTTGTGAGTAAAAACTTTCTACTAACCTCAGAACATAATATAAAAAAAAAGTAATTCACATAAGTCTTACTCCATCTCGTAAAACAGAAAAAATATCTCATTAAACAATTGATATATAAGTAAATGATGATAATTACTATAGGTCATTAAAAGACATTTTTTAAGTTTAGGTGGCGATAAAGACCTTATGATATGGCTCTAATTTATATTTACGACTCTATTATTGAGAAAAATGAAAGTTTGAAAAATCTAAATTATCTACCTCTTTATTAAATAAATTGAAACAAGGCGATTCTATTTATTGTGCAGTCTAACCTGCAACTGATACTTATGCAGGACAAAATGTTATGACTTTAGTTTCATCAACAGTAATAAAAGTTTATAAGAATCGTTTTTCTCCTCGTTTAGAAACATACAAAGTCACTAATGGGTTTCCTATAATGACAAAACGAATAGGCCAATTTTATTTAACTGGCGTTAATTCATTATTTACAGTATTACTTCTCCGTAAACTTCATTTCGTCCCAAATAAGGATGATAAACAAATGGAGAACCAGTATGAGTAGTTTTTCACAAACAGTTGTAATTACCTTCTTTTCTGTTCAACAGCCTCTAATTATTAGTCAAATTGATCTTAGCCAGCTTGTATAATTATTTCTTGTACCATTTATTTTATGATATTCTAAAAATCTTTATTAGAAGTTCTATTTCTCTGGATATTAAAAATAAATTCTTTGCGTATAGATTTATTCTTAGTTATCTTATTAAAATTTTTCGCTAATTTCAATTTAACAACAAGATTTTAAGCCAATTTACTTTTCAAATTAGTTAAAAAAAA
>CEWR01073273.1_pt1 | contig 16498 bp, 14 predicted proteins | sample 356321 | NCBI WGS metagenome assembly CEWR01 (sample SAMEA2621551, study PRJEB7988) | marine metagenome | biome: marine biome (ENVO:00000447); feature: mesopelagic zone (ENVO:00000213); material: "saline water (ENVO:00002010), including plankton (ENVO:xxxxxxxx)" | depth 790 m
CTCGATAGTTTTTCGACCGGTTTGCACGTTGGTCATGGCAATACGGGGCATCCTTGGGGGCTCAACGTCAGAGACGATCCAATTGCGGGTATGCCGTATGGCTGCTTGGTACGCGGGTTGGTAAGACATCCAATTGGGTCCTTCTGCGCCTCCGGAAGCCGCCATGGATCGGGGTACGCTGACGTGCGAGGTGCCCGCGACTTCCCAAAGTCGAAAGGTTTTTGAATCAGGCTGTCTTGCGGGTAGATAGGCTTCTGCCTCGGTCTCGGAGTTGACGACAAAAACGGGGACATTGATATCCGTTCGAATCGGGGTGCGTTGACCCATACCCCTTCTGCTGCCTCCTTTGTCTGCTTCGAAAGGGATGGTGGAGGAAAAGTCGATATATGGGATGAACCCGTCGAATACATTTTCAAGGAGATGGACGCCGTTGATGTACGTGCGCAAACGACCAGCGGATTGTGATGCACCGGCCGCAATAAGATGAGTCACGTCGAGTCCACCCATCGGATCGATACCCGTTTTTGTTCGCGACGGCCCAACCGCGCGGCCCGCTTGGGTAAAGATGTCATAGGAATAGGCGTCGCCGGGGTGATTGAGTGATCCATATCGTTCTAGATCCCATTGTCGGAGTCCAGCGGCTTCGGGCCCGGGAAAGCCATTAACCCCGACGGCTTGAGCTGAAACGCCAACCCACGCGTAGCCACGAAGATATTCATCATCGCCTACTGAACCGAGCTCATAGCCCGCCGTGACATTCTGCCAATGCACGATCACGGTGCCGTTGAAGTCGGAAGCCTCCAGTGGTCGGACGACGAGGATCCGCGTTCGGTACGCGGTTGATTCTTTTTCGCGCTCAGTTGTCCATCGGCCGTCCGGGGTAGACGACGTGCCATCGGTAAATTTATATGCATTCGCGCCGCCGTCTAGGAAAAACTCCTCCATGACGTAATCGCGACTCGCAAGATCGATTTGCGGCGCTGAGAAGGGCCCGCCCTTGGTACCGTCGGTGACGGGACCGGACACGATCGCGGTCTCCGTACCCGCGGTTTCGATGGCTGAACACAGGGCCAGCCAAGTAAGAAAAGTGACGAACTTCGCCAGTGGGGGCGATGACCCTCGGGCCATTTTCTTAGTGTTGTTCATTACATCCTAGTCCTTCGTAGGTAAGGTCACGGTGGCCGTTCCAAATGCAGTGACCAGACCTGACTGATTTTGGTTTTCTATTAGCAGTTCGACCCGATGCTCATCGTTCTCGACATAGGTTTTGGAGACCTTTCCGTAAACGGTGTTGGTATCACCGACGACGTTAGGGTGGCGAATGGAGGCGTCGAGTTTCTTGAGCGTGCCGGCGTCGCCCATCCAATCGGTCACGATTTGGCTAAGCCAGCAAACGCGCTGTGGACCAAAGTCGAATTGGCCCGGCATATTTCGGCGCTTTCGCGCGTGCTCCGCGTCGAATCGGCCACCGCCGCCGAGATCTCCGGAGCCTTCGGCTTCTAATGCGGCTCGTGGGCTTCGACCTGTACCGAGTACTCCATGGGTAAAAAGGAAGAGTTCGGTGACGGTGTACGTTCCCTTCTTCAGGGAAGGAATATCGTCGCCCTCGACGACGTCTTCCCAATATCGGGGCTCGGCTCCACGGCGGTCACGTTCGTAAACCAGTGGGTCGGCGGCTTCGTGTTGAATCTTTTCACTTTCTTTTGGCTCACGATCGTATTCAAGGGTCGAGCCAGTATTTTGATAGCGGGCCATCAGCGTTTTGACGGTGGTCACGACTTCCTGACGTTGATTCGAATAGGTAACCAAGCCCGTATTGAAAGCGATTGCGCCGATTCGTTTGCTTTCTTTCCGCATGGTCGGGCCGACTTGTTCTTGAGCGGTGATTCGATCACCAAGCCAAATCGGCCGATGAAATTCGATTTCCGCACCGGCGTAATTCACGGGAAGGTACGCGGTAGACACCCGCGCTCGATCGATGGCCCCAGTTTCGCCCGCAATTACACCAAGGCTCACCCCGTAGATGAAGGGGGGAGGAGCGGTAATCATTTGATATCGCGATTTGGCCGCGTGATCAGGGTCTCGCCAGAGCGGATTGTAGTCGCCAACGCCGTCACCGAATCGACGAATGTTGTCGAGGCTCGCTTGTTTTGTTGGGCGGTACGGCAGAAGGTCGCCGACGCCCTTTTTGTATTCCTCCTCGAACGCTTCAATCGTCTGAATTAGATTATCGGAGGCCATGCCGTAGATCCCTCGGGCTCGTGCAGACTCGGAAGCTTACTCGATCGAAAGTGCTGAGGTCTTTAGGGAGAACGTGGATCGGCTCGAATCAGTCGTGACGGAGGGCTTCGATGGGGTCCAGCTTTGATGCAAGGTAAGCGGGCCATACCCCCGCGGAAAAACCGACGGATACACTGACTGCCACTGCGATAAGGACCGTTTGCATCTCGACGATCAAAGGCATACCAAATTGGGACGAGATGGCCTCACTTCCAAGCCATCCGAGGACAATGCCAAACAAGCCGCCCAATGCACCCAACGTAATCGCTTCCACAATGAACTGGGTAAGGATATTTCCACGCGTGGCACCGAGCGCTTTGCGAACCCCGATCTCTCGGGTTCGCTCGGTTACGGAGACGAGCATGATGCTTAGGATTCCGATGGCTCCGATAAGTAGGCTAATCGCCAGGATACCGATGACGTAAGTCGACAAGGTCCTCGTGATTGATTGCATCATGTCGGTAAATACGCTCCGATTCATGATCTGAAAGTCATTTGGGTCACCCGGGCGGATTTTGTGCTCGCGCCGCAGCACGCGCTCGATGTCGACCATGGCCATATCGATTCCGATATTTTCTTTAACTTCGGCGGAGAGAGATCCCAGTCGATCTGAACCGAACACACGAAATCGAGCCGTTGTCAGGGGTATGTATATTGCGTCGTCGACACTCGGACCGTAGCCGCCTGATCCGACCTCGGCGAAGACACCTACCACTTTGAAGATGATCCGACCAATCGAAATATCTCGCCCTAGGAGACTGGTCGGAGCGAATTCAAAACTAGAAGGGATACTGTATCCGAGCACCGCCACGCGCCTGCGCGCGGCGAGGTCAGACTGCGTGATCATGCGTCCATGGGTCAGTTCGCGGTTGTTGACGACCAAGTAATTGGGCGTCGTACCCGTGATCGTTCCGTGGATGTTCTTGTTGCCGAATTTGACTTGACGACTGCTTCGCAATTCAGGAACGACGGCCGAAAGGAATTGACTGTCACGGCGCAACGCGTCGTAATCGTCGATGGTGAGTGAGACCCGGTTTGACGATGCGACGCGACCGTGGCCAAAGGATTGGCCGGGGTAAATTGAAAGAACGTTCGCGCCAAGCGTGCTCATTTGTTCTTGCACGGCGGCTTGCGTGCCCGAACCGAAGGCTGCACCGATGATTACGCAACCAACCCCGATCACAATCATCAAAATCGTTAACGCTGAGCGAAGTGCGTTACCACGAATTGCGTTCAATGCGATACGAATGGATTCGAGGAGCGACATGGCGTTTAGCCGCGCCGGCCACGGCTACCGCCGAGGCCAGGTATGGGGCTCATTCTGCTCGCTCGGTTCTGCCAGGTTTCGTTCGCTTGGACGAGGGATTGACTAGGGAGAATAAGGACCTTTTCGCCTTGGTTAAGACCCGCGACAACTTCGGAGTAATCCATATCCGTGATGCCCGTTCGAACGTGCACGGCGACCGCCTCGCCGTTGCGAATCACAAAGACGATATAGTCGCCACCGAACTGCTGATCGACGGACGACACGACCCGTTTGGGACGTTGCCCGCCGGGTCCTCTAGAACCATTTGCTGGGCGTCCACCTGAGGCGCCTGGACCGCCACCGCCCGGGCGTCCTCGGCCAGCACCGGAGCCCGCGATTTTCTGCATTAGTTCACGGTTCTTACGCATAAACGCGACGTCTTCTTCGCTGGGTCGTTTGCCGGTTCGCATTTTGGTCATGATCGCGTTCAGGCGTTCTTCGTCGGAGATATCACTTTTAATGACATCGGCATCGGTTTCACCGGTCGACGCGGGAGAACCGTTATCTCGAGCCGCACTCGTTTTCCGTGGTTTCGGCGACGCAGCTAACATCCTGTCGACGTCCTCGATGGTGTAACCAAGCACGCTGGCACCTGAATAGACATCGCCCTGAGTACGTAGCGCTGCGTTAGGAATCGCTAGCACTTGGTTTCGATTGGCGACCATGACCTCTACATCCGCATTCATCCCGGGTCGTAGAAGTCCTTCGCGATTTTCAAGATCGATCAATACTGGGAACATGGTGACGTTTTGGATCGTCGTCGCCTGTGGTTCAACTTTGATGACCACGCCTTGAAAAGGACGGTTAGCGTAGGCGGCCACGTTAACGGTCGCAGAAACACCTGGTTTCATTTTGCCGATATCGATTTCGTTCACCAGCATCCGTATTTGGACACGCGAAAGATCCGCCATTTTGAGGAGGAGGGTACCGCCACTACTGTTACCCATGGGTGACGAAATAACCGTACCTTTTTCGACCGCGCGTTCGATAACGGTCCCGGTAATGGGCGCATTAACGTCGCAATCACCGAGTTGAATCACGGCGTTCTCGACGGTAATTTCGCGCTGTACGACTTCGGATTGCGCCGTGGCGTGGTCCAAAGTCGATTTTTCCCAGTCGGCCTGGGACACGGATTTCCGTACATAGAGCGAATTGATCCGCTCAAGTTGTGAACGAGAGTTCGCGAGCTTTGCTCTAGCAACGGTGAGGCTTGCTTCAGCCTGCTTGAGGGTATTCTTGAGAACGCGCTGATCGATTTGTGCAAGTAACGTGCCGGTTTCAACAACGTCACCAGTGTCCACGTTCATTTCGAGAATCTCGCCGGATGCTTTGGATTTGACTTCGACCGTTGTGACGGGTTCGACTTCGCCGGCTGCTTCGACCGCCACTCGAATATTCCGGGGCGCAACGGCGACTTGCTGGTAATCGCTGTAAGGAAGATTGGCGTTTTCTAGAGAAGCAATCTTGTCGTCTGCCAAATACGACTCGAGGTAATCGCAACTCGCCAGTAAACCAACAGAAATAACCAGAAGGATTCGAGTGGCCATTAGCTGTTCTCCAGAAGGTAGTCTTCGGTCACTTCACCGTCCCGCAGATGGATGTGTCGCTTGGCACGTACCGCGATTCCGGGTTCGTGGGTGACCAAAATGATCGTCTGTCCGGCACTATAGAGTTCTTCAAACAAAGCCATAATGTCTTCGCCGGTACGTGAATCGAGATTGCCCGTCGGTTCATCGGCAAGCAGGATCGCTGGGTCATTAACGAGGGCCCGGGCTACGGCCACGCGCTGACGTTGCCCCCCCGATAGTTCACTTGGCTTATGAAACGTGCGGTCATCAAGCCCCACGCGTTCCAAGGCTTGTCGGGCTCGATTACGCCGTTCACGTCGACCGACGCCGCCGTATAGTAGTGGCGTTTCAACGTTTTGCAAGGCGTTCGATTTTGACAACAAATTAAAGGTCTGAAATACGAACCCGATCATGCGATTGCGCACCCGAGCCAGAGCCTTGTCGTTGAGCTTGGATACGTTTTGGCCGTCGAGCCAATATTCCCCGGCAGACGGACGGTCCAAGCAGCCTATGATGTTCATCAAGGTTGACTTACCAGAACCCGAAGGGCCCATTATGGCGACGTACTCGTTGGCGTCTATCCTGCAATCAACACCGTTGAGGGCGCGAATGGTTTCGGAACCCATGCGGTAATTCTTATGAATTGTCTGGAGGTCGATCACCCGCCCGGAGGGCGGCGAATCGCGACTTGCACTTCGATTGGGCGTCGCCATAGGCGTCTTACGACTAATACGAGTTGGTTTTTACGAACCCTGTAGTCTAATCTGTCTTAGCTGAAACCTCTTCTCTTCCTTTACATTCGCGTACTTATTGGCTACCGAGCCGATTTTTTTGCCAGTTATACTGTTTCCGCCGCGCGTTTATTGTTCGGAACCATCTTCTTTTTGACGTGTCTCGAACGCGGCGGTAGTTTGATCGGGTCAAATTGGTCGAGAGGATCGATGAGTAAGCGCCAAGCGAAACAAAACAAGGACGCGGAGGAGAAAGCTCCGTTTGCCGTGAGTAGCAGCGATTTGCAGAAAGCTCGACAAAAACTCGTCGCCGAGCTCGGCCTCGAAAAATACGTTTTGGATCTGGACCTCAACGGATATGCCGTGGTGCCGCCCGAGGTTACGGGTGTAACCCCCGCTAATCTTGACCGGCTCACCGAAGTGCTTTTGGCCAAGTCAGAAGAGCTGGTGGGTTGCGGGTTTACGGTTGCGGAGGGCCCCTCGTCCGAACTCGATTTCGGCGACTATCGCGGCACGTTGGAACTGCAGTCGGGAGCAAAACCAAGTCAGTTTCAATTGATGCAGTTGTGTACCTTTGACCGCGCGTTTCGTGATCTTGCAGTCAATCCGGTCGCGACCGCGCTCATGCGCTACATGATCGGTCCTTATACCACCCGCTTTAGCTCGCACAATTGTTTCGTAAAATGGAAAGGCGATGGGTACGGCGAGTCACTCGGTCTGCATTGCGACCAAGGTGGCGTGCCTCAACCTTGGGGACGTGTAGCGCTCAACGCCAATTGCAATTGGTGCTTGACGGAATACACGTTGGCGGATGGTGCGTTCGCCTGCGTCGCGGGTTCACATCACCGCAACTCTCAGCCGGTGATCCCGCAAGCGATTCAGGAAGCGATTCCGGTTGAGTGCCCGCGTGGATCGTTGATCGCCTTTCATGGGCAGTTGTGGCATGGCGCGTATCCGAAGAGCACCCCGGGTCTTAGACTAACCATTGCCAATTACTACCGGCATGCAGCGATCCAGCCACAGGACGACATTCCCAATCACTTTCCGCAAGCATTGGCCGATGACTGTGATAATCCGAAACTATTCAAGCGACTGGCGGGGTTTGGCAATCCATATCAAACACAAGTACTGCCAGTACCGAAATCAGTGTCGTCTTAGTTGGACGGCACGGGTTGTCAGTGGAGGCGGATTGGGTCGAGCGTCCAGGCTAAAGCGGTAGTGGCGCAAGCGTGAACGGTTCGCCGGACGACGTCCTGAAAGTCGCGTTTCGGCAGGCGTATACGGTATGTCGTGACAAACCGTTCCTGATCTTTACCAATACGGTGCTTTTTTTGGTGGCTGTAATCATTTGCGTGGTTACCGTGGTCGGCTTATTTGTCATGCCGGCAATCGTGGGTGGGTACGTTGAATCGATGTTGCGGGCGTTGCGTGGCCAAGATCAGGCGATCGGACACTTCATTAGAGCGGGTTTCGCCGATGGACGCTGGCGGCAACTGCTGGGCATAGGGGTCCTGTACTCAATTGGAACCGTATGCGGCTTCATTTTACTCGTGATTCCAGGGTTCTATCTGAGCATCGTTTGGATGTTTGTTTGGATCTATGCAGTCGATAAAAAGACAGGCGTGATTGAGTCGTTTTCTTTGTCGCGAAAGCTTGTACATACCGATTCAAATTTTTCGCTCGTCACGTTGGTGATGATTTTCTCCCTGATCGTGTCTCTCGCAGTTGCAAGAATTAGGCCTCTCACGTTGCTCTGGGCGTTTCTCGCAACACCCTACTTCACGCTGCTGACCTGTTCGCTTTACGAACAGTTTTTGGCATCATCTACCCGACTTATCGGCAGATCCTCGAACTGAGTTTGGTGTGAGGTATCGCGATTAATTTTTTCGCGGGACGATTCGGCTTTCGTTCAACGCCATGGGAGAGACTCTCCATAACCGTGTTGTAGCTTTGACCCGTCGTTACCGGCATCGAGGTGTACGGGCGGTGTGTAAAAGGTCGCTTCGGGGGTCACCCGAACGACCAGTCGATCTTCCCTTTTTGCCATTGCTTCGACCATTGGCTTTGCCGTTTCTGGAACGGGCCGACCCGACATAATTTGACCGACTTTCATCATCACCGTACACGTTTGCTCCAAATTGCTCTCAAGCGTTGCTTGCCCGTAAACAACGAGGTAGGTCAGGGGCCACTTGAGATCGAGGATACAGAGAGAAACTCGTCCGGTTCGGTCGACGGCCTTTGCTTTCGCGCGACCTGCCATGGTCGAAATTAGGATGTCGTCGCCGTCCAAGACGTAATACACCACGGACATGGATGGTGCGGCCTTGATCCGTTCGTAGCCGAAGATACAGGTGTGATTGTCTCCGACAAAGGCGCGTCCTTCGCTGATGTCCATGGCTTCTTCCTCCCTAACGAGACTCGTACGCTACATAGTGACACGTAGTGCACGTACGGCCGCCTATGGTTGGTCCGCGCGTCTCGCTGTATGCCATTATGGATTGATGGGGTTCGGGACTGTCGGCGTGTGTCGATTTGAGATGGAAGTTGGATCGTTGATGAAGTCGATTCTCGCCATGTTCGGAGCGGGTACGGCAAAACGTTATGTGACACTGCATCGAAACGCCGTCGAAATTCGGATGGGATGGCTGGCTAGTCACTCGATTCCATTAAACGCAATCGCCAGGGTCGAATTAACTCGCTGGCCCCTCTGGGCTGGCCTTGGGCCTGGTCGGCTAGGACCGAACAAAACCTTGGGTATCGTGAGCTCGACGCGTGGCACGGTGCTGATCGCGTTTCGGGAACCGTTCGAATTTAAGTTGCCGTTTCGGTTGCGACGCAACGGCGTGGTAGTCGCTCTTCAAGACCCGAATAAATTTATTACAGAGTTCGATGCACTAATTCAAATGGATCGCCCATGACGCATCGACATCAATTTCTTAAATATCGTCTCCGCCGTACTCGGGAGCCGACGTCTCTGTCTTATTGCACCGGTCCATTGAGACTATGCTGAGAAAGAAAGTTCCAGATGACGTTAACGCCGCTAATGTCCCAACCCCGTCCAGGCTCCGGCCACGTGTGGCCCATTTCGTTCATTCGGTAGAGCTGAACGTCCACGTTGTTAATGCAGTTGGCGTAGGCGACGAGGTCGGCGACGGTGCCGTCTTCGTTGGTGTCAGGGAGGGCCGTGACCGAAGCCGTAGGGTCGCAGCCGTTGTATGTGCTCCAGTAGTCCATGATGGCATCCATGGATTTGGTCCAATTGGCACCGGCATAAGGAACGACGTCATCCTCTGTTCCGTGAATTTGCAAGACGGAGGTCGCGTGGGTTGGATTACAGTCGTTAAACGTCTCAGGTGACATCGAGCCGGTTACCGAGGCGATTGCTGCGAAGTCGTCGCTCAGAAGACAAGCCAATTGATGGCTCATGTAACCACCGTTTGACATGCCGGTAGAGTAGACGCGCGATAAATCAATGAGGTAATCGGTGGCGATCTTGTCGATCAATTCAGCTGTGAAGCCGACGTCGTCGGTCGTGCTCTCAATGGTCCAGCTGCCAACGTTCCAATGGGACGTGTCTTCGAGAAGCGTGCCTTGCGGCACCACCAAAATAAACTGTTGTTCTTCCGCTAAAACGCGAAAGTCGCCGTAACCCATTTGTCCGATCGCACTGCTCCCGTAGCCGTGGAAATTAAAGAGCAGCGGCACCGATTCGCTACCACTGTATGACTGGGGTACGTAGAGGAGATAGTCCCGTACGAGCTCGTCGTGGTTGAACGTGCACTCAAGTTGCGCCCCGGTGCCCAAGCACTCGTCGGCGGTTTGAGTATTCGAGGTTTCCGTTGGTGTGTTGACGCTGACTTCTGGTGTCGGGCTCGAATTACCGCCGGAGCCACCGCCGCACGCGCCGATCAAGGTCAGCAGTGCGAGTTGTAGCGAAATGAGCGCCGTAGGCCGCATTGTGGTGTCAATCCAGGGTCAAGTTCTGCGCTATTTTCTCTTGGATTGGGTCGTTTATGCCAATTTCTGTGATTCGCAACATCGCCACCAACAAACCGACGCTTTGACGCTCTTTCTACGACGGCGTAACGTAACGTAATCGATACTTAAGGGCGCAGAATCGTGATATCAGCAGACGCATTGGCCGTCGTTCGGCACGTGACCGCGCTATTCTTCGGCGTACTTTACGTCGTCTTGGGTGTGTCTCTCATAGTCGGGGCGGCTAAATTACTCCCGCCGGGGTTATGGTTAGTTGCGGCGCTTTTAGCGCCCGCATTTATTGCGTTGGCTTTGGTTGCGTTTTTCTTTGGAGGTAGACGCAACTGGAGGATTCTGAACGATGAACTCCTCGTCGATGAGGCTCGACGGACGGCGGCATTTGGATGGTACTTGATGAACTTGGTCCTGGTGCCGCTGTATTTCGTGGTTTTGGCGGTTAATGATGGTGTGGTGGATCCGGCTTTCGTGGCGACAATCCCCTTGTTCGGTGTGGGTATTCCTCTTCTCTATTTCTGCGTGCTCGATTTTCGCGGACGTCGCTGATGGCTGGCGCCCACAAGGACTTGGTGAACCGATTGCGTGAGCAACGCAAGGCGTGTGGATTGACTCAAGCGCAGTTGGCTGCGGCGGTCTTGGTATCCCGTAAAACCGTCAATACGATTGAAAATGGGGTGTTCGTACCATCGACCACGCTGGCGCTGAAGCTGGCTGGGGAATTAGGTTGTAACGTGGAAGAGTTGTTTCAGCTGCCGGGCGCGATTTTCGAGAAAAACTAGCGACCAACGGCCGTCAACCGTCGCCCCACAAATTCCGGTGCCGTTGGTCGAGTTCAGCTTCTGCGATTCGGGATTCAGCGTCGATCACTAAACTGTGGCGGGATAACTGCTCGTAACGTGGCCAGTCAGGCAGATTGCCAGTTTTGGCGAACGCCAAAACCGTGTTCGACCAGTCGAGGGCTAATTGTTTGACGATCGGGTCGCCAGCACGCCATGGATTTCCTAATCGGCGGCAGCTTCGCGCAATCGCTCGGGTGTGAAAGGCAAATGCCTGACCCGGACACCTGTTGCGGAATGGATCGCGTTGGCGAGAGCCCCGGAAGTTGGACCCTGCGTTGCCTCACCTGCACCGAGTGACTCGAGTTCGGGATGGTCGATGATGTCCGTTTCGACGATAGGTATTTCATTGAAGCGCAGGATGGGATACGTCTCCCAATCACGGCTGGTGACGCCGTCGCGATTGAACGCCACGGCTTCTTTGAGGCACCAGCTAAGGGCTTGAATGGCGCCGCCCTCCAGCTGATTAATTAGGCCATCCCGATCCACGACACGACCGGCGTCAGCGGCAATCCAAAGGTGGGACACACGAACCTCAGCCGTGGTTGTATCAACGACAACTTCAGCGACGACGGCCGCGTAACACTGACGGTTTTTATATTGTGCGAGGCCAAGTCCGCGAGAATCGGACACACCGCCGGCTAACTCGACGACTCGCTCCAGTACTGCGATGGCTCGCGTATCACGTAAGTGCCGCATCCGAAACGTAAGGGGATCGGTATCGACGGCGAGTGCTAACTCGTCCATAAACGATTCGATGGCAAATACGTTGCACTGAGCACCGAGGCTTCGCAGAGCGGATGTTCGAAGGGGTGAGTCGGTCACAAATCGTTTCACGATCTGTTGATCGGGAAATTCGTAAATGGGCAAGGCGTTGCGATGAATTCCTGATTCCGACCCTAGGCGGGGAGTGGGCTCGTTGGGCTGAAATCCATCGTCGATATGCCACGCAGCAACAACGTCCATACCGCTGCGACCCGGGGCCGGTCGACCAACATGAGAAAAGCTCCAGACATCATGTGTCCACAGGTCGACGTTGCCGCTACCGCTTAAGTTGGCGCCCATTCCAACGCGCATCGCAGGACCGTACGGCTCCCACTGATGTTCATCCGCTCTCGACCATTTCAACAGAACCGGTCTCCCTGGAGCAGCACGCGCACAGAGTGCAGCATCGACGGTAGCGTCGTCCGCGCCATTGTGACCGTAGCAGCCGGCACCTTGGACATAGATAACCCGAATAGTCTTGGCGTCCATTGCTAAGAGTTGGGCAAGCGTATGGCGTATGAGTTCGATCCCTTGACTAGGTGACCAGACGGTGAGAATCCCGTCGGCCAATTGCGCGGCCGCAGCCGAAGGGCCAAGTGATCCATGCATCAGGTAGGGTCGCGAATAAACGGCGTTGATCGCTGTCGTGAGCGATCGTGGAGGGACGTCTTGCGGTACGTTATCTAGGATCGGGAAAGCCGAAGCTTCATGGGCAACAAGGTAATCGGGCAAGGGCTTGTCGGCAGGAATTTCTCGAGTCTGTGTCCAAATAGCCATGTTGCCCACGGATTCAGCAAGTCGCGTCGCCCGGTACTCGTCAGTGCTCATGACGGCAATGAAACTTCCGTCGACGAAACCCAAGTCCGGAGCTTCGATCTGGGTAAGGTCGACGGTTTCTAATCGATGATGATAGGAGGGGGGTCGAACAATGCGGGCATGCAACATGTTTGGGAATTCGAGATCGTGCACGAAGACACCCACCCCTCGAATTTTGTCTTCGAGGTCAATCCGGGCGTGGTTATCGCGACCAAGTACCTTGTATTTGGAAGGATCTTTTTCCTGGGTCGGGTCCACGATTTGGAATTTGAACGGCGTGCCGGCCTGGATTTCCGTGTAACTGGTGGGCGCGTTCAGACCAGGACCTGTCACGACGCCATTTGAGACCTCAAGTTGAGCCGGATCATCGGAGACTTCGGACAACATCAATCGACGCGCCCATGCGCATGCCTGCCGCACCGCGGCCCCACTAGTTTCGACTGACATTGAACCGGCGGTGACCATTTCGTTGGGAGTGATCCCGGTCTCAGCGGATCGCACATGGACCTGGTCGGGGTCGACGTCGAGTTCTTCTGCGGCAATGAGTTGTATGGCAGTCAGAATTCCTTGTCCGAGTTCCACTTTGCCCGTAGACACGGTGATGCTGCCGTCATTCTCAATGGCAATCCATCGGTCGAGGTCGGGTGTCCGGATCAGTGATCCCGGCAAATTACTCATTTGGCGAGTTGCTCAAGTGCTCGGATGACACGTGGGTGAGCCCCGCATCGACAGAGGTGTCCATCTAACGCGTTGACAATATTGTTGTGGGTCGGGTGAGCGTTCGTTTGAAAAAGGGCGTAGGCCGCGACGGCAATGCCTGAGAGACAGTACCCACATTGGCTTGCGTTGGAAGTTAATAGTGCGTTTTGCACCGCGCTCAACACGTCGCCTCTTGCCAAACCTTCCAGGGTCGTGAGCCGGCGTTCCGACGCGTCGCTTAACGCGAGCGTGCAGCTAGGTACTGGTCGATCATCTGCGAGAACTGTGCAAGCGCCGCATTGTTCGGCTTCGCAACCGAGTTTTACGCTCTTGATACCGCATTCGTTACGCAACACATACGCGAGCGGGGTCGTTTCAATTGCCTCAACGGCAATCGATTCCCCGTTTAGCTGCAACTCGGTCATCGAACGTTGGGTCGGAAGGATCGGAAAATTGGTTTGCTCGTGTGCGCGACGAATTGATGGTTCACGATAACCTTCTCGCGGTTGATCAGCTCACTATAACGCCATGTCTCTCGGTCCGATCCAAGATTTTCACAGGCATTGCGTAGCCGCGTAGCGTTGAGTTCAAGAAACTTGCGGTAGCATGTCTACGAAATGGGTTTGAGGCAGGCTAGTAAGCGAAAGGAATGGCAATGGCTACTCAAGAAGAACATCCACTCATCGCGGAATATCGGCGGTTCAGTCCGGGTTCGGAAACGTTAGCGGAGCGAAGTACGGCCGTATTTCCGGGCGGTGATACCCGTTCGAGTGCCCATTACGGACCCTATCCGTTGGTCATGGATCACGGGTCTGGTTGCCATATCACGGACGTTGATGGCCATGAATTACTCGACTTTATGAATAACTTTACGTCGCTTATTCACGGCCATGCCCATCCGGCCGTTGTCGCTGCGGTCAAAGAACAAGCGTCTAAGGGTTCGGCTTATGCTGCCACCAGTTTGAACCAAATTGAGCTTGCGGAACTGATTGTCGAGCGCGTGCCGTCCATTGAACAGCTCCGTTTCACGAGTTCAGGCACCGAAGGGACGCTCATGGCGATTCGGTGTGCCCGAGCCGCAACGGGGCGTCAGAAGATCATGAAAATGGAAGGGGGTTATCACGGCAGTTACGAGTTGGCCGAAGTATCGTTAGTACCTGATCCGAACGAGCGCGGATCGCTTGACGCGCCGGTGTCGCTGCCGATCGACAAAAGTTTTCCCGAGAGCGTCCTCCGCGACACCGTGATCTGTCCGTATAACGAACCTGAACGAGCCGAAGCGTTAATCGACAAGCACGCGCAAGATCTGGCCGCCGTGATCGTCGAACCGGTGCTGGGGTCCATGGGCATGTTGCCGGCGAGCCACGAATTCCTGGCCGCGTTACGACGTGCGACAGAACGTCACGGCATTGTCTTGATATTTGATGAGGTGATTACGTTGCGCCTGGGAGATGGCGGGGCGCAGTCGGTCTACGGTGTCATTCCCGATTTGACCTGCATGGGCAAGATTATTGGTGGTGGACTACCGGTCGGCGGTGTCGGAGGAAAACGCGAGCTCATGCAGTTGTTTAGTCCTAGCCAGGAAAACCCGGTCATGCATGCGAGCACCTTTAGCGGTAACGCGCTCACCATGGCCGCTGGGAAAGCCGCGATGGAGGCGTACACGGGCGACGAAGTGAAGCGCATCAATGCACTTGGCGAGCGCCTGCGGGAGGGGTTTAACCATGCCTTCCAACAGGCGGGAATAAAGGGTCAGGCGTTGGGGACGGGATCGCTAACTAACCTGCATATAGCGTCGACTGGGGTACTGCACGATGCCCGGGACTCGATTGCTGGCATGATCGCGGCAGGGCACATACCGCGTTTGTTGCATCTTTGCATGCTGCGCCGGGGGGTTGCGTCGGCTTCGCGATTAATGTTTTGCGTGAGTACGGCCATGGGTGAGACAGAGATCGAGCAAGCGATCACGGCGCTCCACGAATCGCTTGCCGAACTCGGCCCGTACGTCGCCAGCGAACGACCGTTGTTAGTAGCATAGGAGAGGCGATTTACGCCGAGTTAAAGAATATCCACGACCTTGGTGTAAATCGTGTACCCGGCGAAACCGATGTACATCGCTGAGGCAATCACCATGAAGAAGATATTGATCCATCCCGGTCGTGCTGATTTCGGCAAATAAGTCAGGTTCATATAGAGCAGCAGTGGCACGTAAACGGCCATGGCAAAACCACCGATGAGCGCCGAGATGAAGAGGAAATCAAGTCCGGCAATATCGTATTGCTCGAAGAACCAGACGCTGAAGGTGCCGATGATCATGGTGGTGCTCACCAGGATCAGATACCACTGTTCAAGCTTGAACCATTTGCCAAACTTAAAGTTGGTGTGCAGCAAATCGGAAAAGATTCGGCTGCCGCCGTCGACTCCGCCCAACTGGGTGCTAAAAAGTGCGGCCATGCCGACCACGAGAAATAAATAGCGTCCTGAAGTGCCCATGCTTTCTTCGAGAATGGACGCCAAGTCCCAGACCAAGCTGCCCCGATCCGGGACCAGACCGATCGGGTGCAGTACCGCGAGTGCCCCGAATATGAACAGAAACATCGTGAAGCTGCCGAGTAGCCAGAAGAACAGTACTTGGTCGATCACTACGTACCGAAACCAGTCGCGAAAACGTTTCTGATTTTCCTCGGTCTCTGGGTAAAGGTAGCCGGTATCCATTTCTTTGGTTTCGTGTTTGTGCGCCGCGCTCATGAGCGTCGGCATGCGGGCGCCCATGCCAATCCCTTTTTCGCGGAGGTAGTACGCGTAATACAAGTTGCCAAGTCCACCAGCCCCTGCGAACACGACGGCTCCGAAAAATCGACTAAACGAGAGCTCATCGCGGATTGAGCCATCGTCTGCGAATACGGGGACCGGAAAATCAGGAAAGTCAAAAATGTTGGTGACGCCGTCCCACATCGCCATGAACAAGTCCATGGAACCGATCTCCCAGACGACATAGATGAGACCAACCACGATGACGACAATCAGGAACATGATGGATCGCTCAACGGCCTTATAGATGACCTTTGGTCCGAAAAGGATGGCGGCAACCGCCGCAAAAACGAGGGCGGTCCACGCCCATGGAGGACTCGAATGTCCAGGCCCAAAGATCAAATCCCTTAAGGCAATACCGGTTTCCCGCGCCCAACCGGGTAGGAACTTGCCGACGACGATCATGAAGACCCAGACATAGACGATGGTCTTGATCACCCGCACCATGCCGGTAAACGGGCTCTCGCCGGTGACGATCGACCAGCGCCCGATCTCGATGTTGATCCAGAGCTGCAGAAAGATGCCGATGGCTGCGGCCCAGAGTAGTTGGGCGCCCACGATCGATGTGATCCAGGGCCACATGATCAGTTCGCCTGAGCCGATGGCGAGCCCCGCCATGACGATGCCTGGGCCCATCATTTTGACCAGAGATTTCTTGCGGGCGGGAAGATCGGCTTCCTTAAAGGACGGGAT
>CEWR01159550.1_pt1 | contig 16494 bp, 13 predicted proteins | sample 356321 | NCBI WGS metagenome assembly CEWR01 (sample SAMEA2621551, study PRJEB7988) | marine metagenome | biome: marine biome (ENVO:00000447); feature: mesopelagic zone (ENVO:00000213); material: "saline water (ENVO:00002010), including plankton (ENVO:xxxxxxxx)" | depth 790 m
CCGATCTCCTTCATTGTAACTTCGCCATAATAATAGAGGCCCACAACTTTTCGCTCCCGCCATGGTAATTCGGCAATCGCCGCCCTAACGCGATTCCTTATCTCACGCTCTTCACAAGCTTTGTCGGGGGCAACCGGTTCAGACGGGACAAACACCGGAGGAAGATTTGAACCATCGACAGCTTCTGTTGCAAGTGGAGATGTTGATTCGATGGTCTTGATTCGGACGATTGTTCGACTGAGTCGAGCTTCATCAAGACCCATATGTTGCGCAAGATCAGCCAGTGATGGTTCATGACCTTGCTCGTGCCGGAGTTTTTCTCTCGCCGCGTCAAGCTCGCGTCGAACCCGGCGGACGCCACGCGGCCAGGCATCTTTCCGCAATGCATCTATCATCGCTCCTCTTACGCGACGTTCTGCAAAGGTCTCAAACTTGATTCCGCGTTTTTCATCAAATCTATTGGTTGCGTCAATCAAGCCAATCATTCCATCCTGAACGAGGTCACCCACATCTATAGAGTTCGGCATTGAGGCTGCCAATCGACGGGCCAAAGCCTCAACAAAAGGAAGCCCGTCAGCGATGCGTTCTTGTTCTGCTTCAGTTCTTAGCTGTTTTTCCATAGCATCTTTTTATTAAGCAATATTGGTGCCAAAAAAAGACGCTTGGCCGGAAACGCGACCGTGCTGATGTGAAAGCTTTGTTTTAGTTGGGTTTAAGGGTGAAATGACAGGAAAAACAGTGTGCTTCTGAGAGATTTTCTTGACTCACAATAGTCAACAAATTGACAAACAAGGCACTATGTGTCAATTTATTGACATTATTCTAATGAAAATATTCAGAGCCGTTGTTGGTATCAATCCGAGGAAAACTACTTGTCCAAGCGTCCTGTGCAGTCACGAATATTATCCGCTAACGCAATGGCCTCAATCGTACTAGACACAATATGACTAGCGCGGACAGTACCGTCTTTGCTTTCCAATCTAGATTCAAGCAGTTCTGCATTTGCCAGGATAATGCCAAGCTGATTGTTCAGTTGATGAAACAACGTCCGAAGCTCTGGAAAGTCCTGTTCCACCGAAAACCTCACCTTCCCTGGGCTTGGTACTGGAAACGGAATATCGCTCGACATACCACCCGATGGATCCTAAGCGTCTTGCGACACGGGCAACTCTCTCCATGCCTGCTGACCAGTGTCGGTATCGGGTTCACGCCAGAGCGTGTCGACAAAAATGCGCACCGAACCACCTGCGGTTCGAACGTATTCAACCTTTCCACTAGAAATCCAGTTGTAGATCGTCCGACGGCTCACACCAACCAACTCGCATGCTTTCATGATAGAAATTGTTTTTCTGTCAACAATCATCGTTTCACTCGTCATCTGCAAACGGAAAATGTCAAATCAACCTGGGTAAAGTCGCTAACACGACTTCTGCCCGTCCACGCAATTCATATCGGCACGGAGCGAATTGACCTGTAGAGCTGATTAATTCTGGATAAAACAACATCTAAATTTCTTGGAACCAAATGACCAAGCCGAAAACTTTTAAATGACTGAAAACAAGGGTCATATTCTTATTGTCGAAGATGAAGCCTCACTGCGAGAGATTACGGCTGAACGCCTGAGCGAACACGGTTATAGGGTCACGCAGGCTGACACCGGAGAAACTGCGTGTAGCTTATTAGCTGAGTTTGCGTTCGATGTTGTTATAACCGACCTCCGCCTACCAGGAATGGACGGGATGGCTGTCATTGAAAAAGCACGCGAACTTTACTCTGAAATAGTTGCTGTCGTTGTAACTGGCTATGGCACGGTTCCGGATGCTGTAGCCGCGATTAAACGCGGGGCTAGTGATTTTGTGACCAAACCATTTCAGTTTGATCACCTACTCCACATCCTAGCCTCAACGCTTGAGCAGAGACGGCTCAAATCAGAAAATGCTTACCTCCGCTCACAACTCCAAGAACGCTACGGCTTCCAAGACATCATTGGGCAAAGCCCGGCCATGCTTGAACTATTTAAGGTTCTTGAAACCGTGTCGAATACCACGAGCACGATCCTGCTTACTGGGGAAACCGGTACGGGCAAAGAACTCGTTGCTCGAGCTATCCATCACAATAGTTCCCGCGCGCAGGAAAGGTTCGTGCCCCTCAATTGTGGAGCTATTCCTGAGACACTGCTTGAGACCGAGTTATTCGGTCACGTCAAAGGCGCTTTCACCGGAGCTATTGCCACTCGACCGGGACGACTGAAACAAGCTGACAGGGGCACCTTATTCCTAGACGAAATTGGAAACATGAGCACCAACCTGCAGTCAAAGTTGTTACGTGTGCTGCAAGAACGAGAATTTGAACGCGTGGGTGATAGTCAGTCGACCAAGGTAGATGTCAGGTTTATCGCGGCAACAAATTCAGATCTGGCAGAAATGATTAAACTTGGCCGTTTCCGAGAAGATTTGTTCTACCGTCTAAATGTAATACCAATCCATCTGCCGCCACTACGAGACCGGCGTGAAGACGTACCGCTTTTGGTTCAAAGGTTCGTCAACAAACTTGGTCAAGAACAAGAACCCGCGCGCGCTAACATCAGAATTTCTCAGGAAGCGATGCGGCGAATCATGGCATTTGACTGGCCGGGTAACATTCGGCAATTAGAAAACACCATTGAACGCATTCTCGTTCTCACACCTGGACAATCCCAGATAGATATTAGTGATCTTCCGCTCGAACTTCAGGAAACGAATAGGGTGACCACAAGTTCCAGTGTTTCTTTGCCCGAGAACGGAATCGACTTGCAAAATTATTTACGGAACCTTGAGCGGAGCCTCATCTGTTTAGCGCTCGAACGGACAGGAGGCAACCAAAATAAAGCAGCCGAACTGCTAAACATCAAACGAACAACATTTATCGAGAAAACAAAGCGGCTAAGTCTCGATTCCTAGCAGCCTATGTGAAGGCGCCTATCGGGTCAAAGGAACCTTTGAGTACCCCGTCTGCATCATCAAATTTCAACCATTCTTTTATCATCGTGGCATAAACACGGCGGAAATCCGTTGTTTTTATAAGGTTTCCATCATCCAACATCGTCAAGCTCGGATGTTCGCCATACAGACCACCTTTCACATGATCTCCAATGATGAACATCGGTGTCGCTGTGCCATGGTCTGTACCAAGACTACCGTTCTCTTCGACTCGCCGTCCGAACTCGGTGAACACCATGACTGCGACTTCTTTAGAACGGCCGATCCGTTTGAGGTCTTCAGTAAAACCACGAATTGCGTCAGCGGAATATGCCAACAACCGAGCATGCGGGTCAGCTTGATGCACATGCGTATCAAACGAATTGCCCTGGTATGCGACATAGTAAAGTCGCGTCGGCATATCAGCATGAATCAAAGCAGAAATCTGTCTTAACTGTCTTGATAATCCACCGATGCCGTAATCAATTGGTGTTTGATAGGCCGCCGCCGCTTGACGAACAAAATCTGAACTTTCTGCTGCGTTCTGAGCCGTGGCGGACAAAAACTTGAGCGTCTCGTTTTGACGTTCACCATCTGCGCTCATGGCTCCGATAGCATCTTTTTCACTATCGGCTCCTTCGCGGCGGAATGTTCTCGGATCATTAAAGACAAGCGGTGAATGGTGCCGGCTGCGCACCGCTAATGATTGTCGGGTTCCTATATTTACGATGCGGTTACCTTGTGCATCATGATCGTATGCGCCATCTGCCAATCTACCCACCCACCCAAGAGTCTCTCCTCCATTAGGAACTCCTGTATGCCAATAACCCATGGAAGAAAAATGTGACAGGCTTGGGTTGTCGTATCCACAGCCGTGAACAACTGCCATGTGCCCCTCTTTGTAGAGCCGTTCAAACCCAACAAGTGCAGGGTGAAGCCCATATCCGTCTTCGATTTTCAAAACTTGTGATTCAGGAATTCCAAGGTTGGGTCGGACCCGATAGTATTCGTCGTTCCCATATGGAACCACTGTATTGAGTCCGTCATTACCTCCAGAAAGTTCAACAACAACTAAGATTCGCTCGGGATTCGTTTCCATACTGGTCCCGGCAAAGGCTTGAGCGGCCAGAGCCGCAGACGTACGGTCGACAAGTAAAGGTAGTGCCGCCCCGACTCCGATCCCATACAGACCTTTCTGCAAAAAGTCACGGCGTGAACATGAACACTTAAATCGAGACATCGGTTTCTCCCTTTACGCGAGTTGGTACTCCGGAGTGCTCAGTATCAAATACAACAATGCCCGAAGAGCCGCTTCCGTTTGTGGTGTTGACGATATAACCTGGTCAGTTTCTAATTCATCCCGTAGAAAATCAACTAACACCATCCGATCGGATGCGCTTGGCAAAACCCGAAGAAACCGCTGAATCAAATGATCTACAACGCCGTCAACGGTTGTCGAACCAGCATCTCTCAACAAAGTGACCATATCAAGTTCCGCAACACGTCTGGGAATCGGATGAAGTTTCTCAAATGCCATCACGTACCCCATATACCCGCCGTAACGGGTGTTGTAATCTTCATCTCGGTCAGCGAGTTGACTGGACTCCGCATCTCCCTCCTGCGTCGCCGCCGTGATATTCATTCCTTTAGCAAGTCGCTCTTCTACCTGACGATAAATGCCCGGAACGACTCGGTCTGGTGCCCAAAACCCATCGGTATCTGGATAAAGAACACTTCGGAAAATATTTCCGCGCTGCAACAAGGTCGCGGGGGTCACCCAGGTCCGCCCACCAGCCCACCCAGCAACGTTAGGTGGATTAAATAATGTTTGCCCAAGGTTGGCCGTCAAACGATTGAAGTCCGGAATTGTTGGAAGTTCGACCAATCCAAGCTTCTTGTATGTCGAGACAACCAAATGCACGGGCGATTTGACCTGCGTTGCGTACGACTCCGAACTGTAAAAATCACGCGACATGAAAATTCGTCTAAGAACCGGCTTCACTGCGTAGTCCGCATCGCGAAATGTCGCTGCGAGATCTCTTTTTACGCCTACGCTAATATCTTCCCTGACAAAAAATCGGTAAAGCTTGCTTACAATAAACTCTGCTGCGGCCGGCTGTTGAAGAATAATTTCAATTATGTCTTTGCCATCGAAGGGTCCTGTTTGGCCAAGAAATGTTTTTGGGTCAAAGTCATGCTGTGCTGAATCAAATTTAAATTCAAGAGCATCGTTAGTCCATCCCGTAAATGCACGTGAGCCCTCACGGATGTCTTGTTCTGTGTAGTTGCCAACGCCCAAAGTAAACAACTCAAGCAGTTCTCGACCAAAGTTTTCGTTTGGATGCCCTTTAACGTTTTCGCCATTGTCGAGATAAACGAGCATTGCCGGATCTCTCAAAATCTCAAGGAGCAAATCACTAAAATTTCCGGTTGCATGAGTGCGCAGCATTTCATTCTGCTGATAGACCATCCTTGCATCCCGCACCTTGTTGTTCCCAGTAGCGAAATGACCGTGCCAAAAAAGCGTCATCTTTTCTTCAAGAGGGCGCTGCGAAACAAGCATTCTCTCGCCCCACCAAGTAGCAAGGCGCTGGGTTTCAACCGCGTTTGACCGAAGGCCGTAAAAAAATTTATTGACTACAGGTTGAAGTCTGCGCGATTCCCCTTCAGGCAAAATCGACACCCCCATTGAGCTACCTGTATCTCGAGCTCTCCGAACAGCTTCGGCACGACTCTTCGGGAAGGGGTCCATGCCAGAGTCCCAGATCGGTGATAAGTCATATGCCGGTGCAGTGTCAGGCGAGTCACTATAATCAACCAACCAATTGATAGCCGCTTCCGGCGTCATTGCGGTAATTCGCTCAATTTCCTCCGGCGTCGCACCGAAACCGCCTCGTTCGAGCAGATGAGCTGCTGTCTGATAGTTCCAGTCGGCTGCAATGATTGATGAAAGATCATCAACCCACTCTTCGGACCGTGCACCATTGAGCTGCTGACCAACCAATACGGAGCTTGGCGTAAGCAAACATCCAATAATAACAATCGCCCCTGAAACGCTTAACGCGCGTATTGGGCGTCGGCATTTGTAACTCGAGAGGTTAAAGCACGACACAGACGGCCTCCATCAGTAAATTAGGATGGCATCATACGCTACCGGATACCCGTGGCCAACTGTGTCCTCAAAGAACTTAGCGGGTATTCGTTAACATGCTTATTTAGAGTGGTTTACAGAACTATGTCAAGTTCGTAGTCAAGCATGGCATCCCCTTCAAAAATCCACCGACCAGAAAATTGTTGTTCGCCAAGCACAAGAGGAAGCCAGTAGCGATCATCTGCCCACATCTCTTCGTAGGGAATCGCATTGATATCGCACCAAAGAGGAGTGGCTTCTTCTGTTTCTTTCGGATTTCCTATCAAGTCCGCGGCCCGGTAGACATGAACAAAAATTGAATACCCATCAACAAATTGAAAAGCATGTTGGCCAACCCTGACAGGATCAACGGGGGTGACGTGCAATTCCTCTTGAACTTCCCGAATGGCGCATGCTTTGAATGTTTCTCCGGACTCTAAACGTCCCCCTGGACCATTCACCTTACCGGCCCCTAGCCCACGTTTCTTTCGAATGAGTAAAACTCGATGATCTTTAATAATAAAAACTAGCGTCGCCGGCTCTACAGCTCGCCAAGACGTCCAATCGATGTCCCGCACCCGTCGAGCCGTCATCATTACAATTCTACGCGACTACCATAGAAGTCATAAGATCTGTGTTCGAGCTAGATCTAATGAGATGAGCAGAGTGGAAACACACCACGGTTTTTCTATCACCAACGATCGGCGCTTTTGTGTTTTTTTAGGTTCAAGCCTTGGAGCGAGAGAGTCTTACAAGGAGCAAACCTTAATTCTTGGGAAGTCTCTCGCTGAGCATGGAATTCACCTGGTTTACGGTGGTGCCAATATTGGCCTGATGGGCACACTCGCCGATGCTGTGCTTGACAACGGCGGGCAGGTTACCGGCGTCTTTCCACGCGGCTTATTACAAAAGGAAACAGCGCACGCTCATCTGACTGAGCTTCTTTTTGTGGATTCAATGCACGAACGAAAAGCCACGATGTACGACCTCGCTACGCACTTCATTGCACTACCTGGTGGCCTTGGAACTTTTGAAGAAGTTCTGGAAATTTTAACCTGGGCACAACTCGGTTTACATACAAAACCCTGTGGCTTACTGAACATCAACAACTACTTCGCAGACTTCTTGGCTACACTACAACACGCAGTAACAGAACAATTTCTCAATCACGAACATTCTGAACTTCTAATCGTCGAAGAAACTGTACCGTCGCTACTGGGCCGCCTAGAAGAGATCAAGCCATGAACGCCGATCATTACGAATATTGGTCGAAAGACTTAGCTCAACTGAAACCCGAACAATAATCTCTACGCCGGTCGTAAATCTGAACAACCATTAAAAAAATGTGTCTTTATAATGTCCGTCAACTCACTAACTGTCATGGCTTGGTTAATCGCAATTCGAAGCTGAGAGCCGCCATGGTTGCCCTTTGTGTACCACGACCCAAGTGCGCGTAATTTGTTAACAACCCACCGTTCCCGACGGAGACGCGTACGAACGGAGAAAACTTGCCGGGCATCTGTTTTAGCAGCCGAATGCCGAAATCCGTGAGCCTCCTCAATGCCCTCATGCAGTAATAGGTCAATATAATCGAGGAGAAATTGTCCTCGATCCTTCGGCGTAACGACTCGAACCTTTAATCCAGACGCCAAGTCCTGTGCTTGTTGGAAGATCCACGGATTACGGAGAGCACCTCGACCAACCAGCACGCCAGATACTTCACTGTTTAAAACACGCTCGACCACCTGTTCCGGTGTAACACAGTCACCGCTTCCAAAAACAGGAATCGAGACTGTACTCGCTACCTTGTCAATAAGGGACCAATCAGACGTTCCTTTGTACGACTGCTTTGCCGTCCGCCCGTGGACTGCGACTGCTGCTGCACCCGCATCTTCCATCATTTGTGCCACCGTCGGGGCATTGATAGTGTTGTCGTCCCAACCGGCACGCATTTTTACGGTTACCGGAATGGATACCGCCTCACTCATTGCCCGCACAACGGAGGCAGCGTGAGACGGATCTCTCATTAGGCTGCATCCCGCATTATGTTTCGCAATTTTTGGAACCGGGCACCCCATATTGACGTCAACAATGTCAGCACCCATTCCTTCAACTATTTGTGCCGCGGACGCCATTTTTGTCGGATCCCCACCAAAAATTTGTATTGATACGGGCCGCTCTGCTTCTGTGTACTCTGCATACTCGAGTGTCCGGTCAATTCCACGCACTAACCCTTCGGAACTAACCATCTCCGTCACCACAAGACCACAACCTCCATTCAACTTCACGAGGCGCCGAAAAGCCGTGTCCGTCATTCCGGCCATGGGCGCAAGCGCGTACGCGTGGTCGAGTAAAACTGATCCGATCTTCATCAATAATCCTGTGTTAGTACGGCTTTACATCAGCCGCATCAACCTCAACACTCACCGCCTGCCCAATCAAATCGACCGAAAGAACGAGTCGGGCATGAGAACCTTTACGCACGAGTCGACCAATGACCCCCCGTAGTGGGCCGTGTACAACCTCGACCATCATTCCCTGACGAATAAGAGGACACGGATCATACTTAAAATCACTCTCAACAAGCGTCCGAATACCTTCAAGTTCTGAATCTGGAATCGGGGTGATCTTGTCATCAAACGATACGATGTTGACAACCCCTGAGCATTTCAGGACTCGTACCCGCTCTGCGGCATCAAAACGCGCAAAACAATAACTCGGAAATAACGGCCACTCTATTTTCTTCTTACGATCCTTCCAGCGGCTCCAACGCGTGATTGTAGGAAGAAATGCTTCTAGGTGATGATGCTCCAGTTGTTGACGCACGACCTGTTCGTGTCGCGAACGCGTCCAGACAGCGTACCAGTGCATGTTAGTAACGGGCGCGGTATTTCCCACCGAAAATAGTAGGAATTCGAAATAACTATCCTCCTACTGTGATGTCCCCATCACGTTCGGAGTCATATGATAGAAAGGCTTCCTCAAGTTGAGCGTCCTTCCATTCGATAACCGCTTCGTTACGCAAACGACCGATGTAGGACCTGTACTCTTTTATACGTCGCTCACTGAACACACTGTTCCCGATTGCGTCACGAACCTCTTCAAATGGAAGAGGTGTGGGTTCCTTTCGTTCGACTAGTTGAAGAATATGGTAACCAGCAGGAGTACGAATAGGATGAGAAATTTCTTCAACTTCCAATCCGAGCAATGCTGTTTGAACAGCATCGTTTACGAACGTAAGATCAATAGGACCGATCAAACCGCCATTCGCTTTAGATGCAGCATCGGACATCGCAATCGCAACTAGCGAAAAATCTTCTCCGGCCAAAATACGCAGCCTGGCTTCTTCCGCTTCATGCCGAGACTGGTCATCAGCCGCGACATTAACGGTTCCTCCGAGACCTTCGGCTACACGAATGAGGATTTCTCTCATCGTAATGGTTTCTGGTTCGGTATATTCGCTCAAATTGTTGTCATAATGCTCGCGCGCTTCAACGTCTGTCAGTACTACCTTCCGTAATATCTCAACTTGCTGTACCTGGCTAATAAGCATCTGACGCTCCATGGTCTGATGAAGGTCATCAATGGTCATTCCTTCGGATTGCATGAGCGCTTCATGAAACTCTTCGTCATTCGCAAAGTTATTTTCTGTTTTGATGTTTTCTACTACTTCCTGAAACTGCTCCTCACTTAAGTGATAGCCGAGTTCTCGACCTTGCTGGAGAATAAGCAACTCATCGACTGCTGCCGAGAGCACCCGTGGAGTAACTTCAACAAGAGCCTGCCGCAACTCTGTTTCTGTCGTTGCTCGCAGACCATCTTGGCGTATAGCCTCAACCTGGCCTCTTTCGAGGTCTGTTTGGGTAATGATGTCACCATTGACCTTGACAAGGATTCGTTGAAGAACCTGGCCGTTTGGTTCCGATGGCCGTCCGGAAACCGCAACTGGGGTCTCTTGCGCAAAAACGCTTCCAGCAGACATCAAGGTCGCCAGTACGACGACAACACGCCAACAATCCGCCCATTTCAGTTGTCTCGACATAGATCAGTCTCCAAAATTCACAATATATCTGTATGTTAGCCCTTCAGGCAGATCCGCTCAACCGTCGAAGTGCGATTTGAACCAAGTTCAGGTACTCGTGGTCAACGGTAGGCCCCAAATTTACAGTGGTTTTAGCTTCTGAACCCAAAAGTTCAGTCTTAGCCAAGCTGGTCTTCGGTGGTGTTGACGTTTGCACCGAGTCCTTATTCTTAACCCTGACTCGTCGAGTACCCATCACGTTACGACGCCCGTCCGCACCATCTAAATTAATCCTAACCACTCCCTCAGGGGACAAAGTCGCGCTTTCGGTCGCCCCGACGAATTTCACTAGCTGCCCGGGGTCCAGTGCCGCATCAGTCCTGAAACGTACAACCAATAAGGGTCCTTCTCGGTCTATTGCTTCAATGCCAATTTGATCCGCCAAGATACGTACGCGCGCGTACTCCGCCAGTCGCTCCACTGAAGAATGAAGTGACCCATAGCGATCGCTTACTTCAGCTATAACCTCCGAAAGAGACTCTTCATTAGCAGCTTCCGAAATTTTGCGGTAGATAGCCAACCGTTGGTTAGTTTCAATCACATAAGTTTCGTCAATCCTTAACTCAACACCGAGATTGACGCGTGCTCTACGAGCGTCTGCGATTTCATGTCCCTGTAGCTCTTGAACAGCTTGTTGTAACAATTTCACGTACATATCAAACCCAATAGCTTCAATATGACCACTCTGTTGACCACCGAGAAGATTTCCTGCGCCACGGATTTCAAGATCGAGTGCTGCAACACGAAACCCACTACCTAGTTCACTAAATTCTCGGATTGCGGAAAGCCGTTGCCGCGCAACAGAGGTAAGAACATTATCGGCAGGAATGACCAGGTAGGCATACGCGCGACGGTTAGACCTTCCGACCCGACCTCGAAGCTGATAAAGCTGTGCTAGACCGTATTTTTCTGCGTGGTTAATAATGATCGTATTAACGTTGGGAATGTCGAGTCCATTCTCAATGATCGTCGTTGCAATAAGAACATCGTACTCGTGGGCAACAAACTCGATCATCACCTTTTCCAGCGCTGCCTCGGTCGTCTGACCATGAGCTACGGCAAGCCGTGCCTCTGGCACTATGCGGGAAATCAAGCTTGCTACCGAGTGGATTGATTCCACTCGGTTATGAACCACGTAGACCTGACCACCTCGACCTAGTTCTGTACGAATAGCTTGACCAATCACCTGGGGTTCAAATTTGATCACATTCGTTTGAATCGCCAGCCGATCGCGAGGCGGCGTCTCGATCACCGACATGTCACGAATTCCCGCAAGGGACATATTGAGCGTGCGGGGAATCGGTGTTGCGGTCAACGCAAGAACGTCAACTCGGCGGCGAATTTGCTTGATTCGTTCTTTGTGAGCAACGCCAAACCGTTGTTCTTCATCAATTACTAAAAGACCAAGGTCTCGGAATAAAACATCCTTCGACAAAAGGCGGTGAGTGCCAATAATCACTTCAATTTTTCCTGCCGCAAGTTCGACAAGCAATGACTTCTGCTCAGGTTTCGTACGAAATCGACTTAACATCTCGATTCGTATCGGAAATGCGGCAAAACGCTCACGAAGGGTCCTGTAATGCTGAAATGCGAGTACCGTCGTGGGCGTCAACAGCGCAACCTGTTTACCGTCCATCACTGCTTTAAACGCAGCGCGAAGCGCAACTTCTGTTTTTCCATACCCAACGTCGCCGCACAAAAGACGATCCATTGCTGTCGCCTTTTCCATATCGAACTTTATTTCAGTAACCGCTGTCTGCTGGTCGGGTGTCAGCGCGTGCTCGAACGCGTCTTCAAACTCTTGCTGCCAGTGCGTGTCCGCATTAAACGCATGCCCAGGTAATGCATGGCGTGCCGCATAAAGTTTAAGTAATTCTCCAGCCATATCACGCATCGACTTCTTGACACGTGTCTTAGCTTTTTCCCATGTTGAGCCACCGAGTCGATCGAGTGTCGGATTTGATGCCCCTGTGTATTTCTGTAAAAGATCCAACTGTTCGACAGGCACGAACAGCTTGTCGTTAGACGCATAGCGGAGCTCCATAAACTCGTGCGCCGCTTGATTACGATTAACAGCTAATTGGCGTAGCCCAACGAATGCACCAATACCGTGTTCGACGTGTACGACTCGATCGCCAACTTTAAGATCACGAAAATCCGACAAAAAAGATCTTGCTACAGATCGTTTCTGACGACGAACCAAGTGCTCGTTTTCAAACAGGTCACCTTCGGCATAAACCTGAAAGGCGGCATCGGGTAACCGAAACCCTCGTGTCAGCATTCCTGTCGTGACAAGAAGCGCCGCTACGTAAGTACCTTCTTGCTGCCCAAGCTGCAACGCCACCAATCCGTGCTCTGCGAGTAACTCAACAATCCTGTCCGCACGACCATCCGTTTCGGCCACAAACACCATCGTGTCCCCGCGCTCTCGACCTCGCTGAACATCTTTAATCCACTCTTGAAGGCGGCCGTGATACTCGGTGACGGGCTGGCAGGAAACGTGACGCGCCGTCATTGACGCATCGGTGTTAGATACAACCGAACCGACCGCAAGCGACTCGAAGGTCGGTGCCCGATCAAACCATCTCGTTGCTTCGTCAGTGCTGACTTGAAGAGCCTCCGGCTCGAGCACCGCCTCGCCTCGCTCGAGCGCGTCGGTGTAACTACTTTGAAGCTGTTCGGCCACACGCGACAGTTGTTCCGTTATTTCCGAAGGCTCCGAAACTATGAGGTGTCCGCCAGCGTGTTGGACATAATCTCGGAAGGTAGCCTGACGATTAACTGACCCTAGACCATCAGGCACCAGTTCCAATTGGTCGCTCAAAGGTTGAATGGACACCCGGTCAAGGGTTGCGATCGACCGCTGCGTACTCGGATTGAATCGGCGCAGAGATTCGATCGTGTCACCAGCGAATTCAATTCTGACTGGTTCCGTATCTCCTGCCGGAAAGATATCAACAATGCCACCCCGCGAACAAAACTGGCCGTGAGAATCTACGGGGTCAGTCCTAGAAAACCCTATCTGCATTAATCGATCGATTAGTTCTGTTGGAGACACCGTCCCGGATGAACGTAAATCGATAACCGCCTCGAGCATACGACCAGGCGGACTAAGCCGCGGAAGCACCGCGGCTACTGAAGCGATCACAAGACGGGCTCGGCGCTGCGCCAGTGCAGCTAACGTCCGTCCACGTGCAGCCGTAACCTCAAAATGTGGTTCGATTTCTCGATACGGGTCGACTTCGTACGAGGGAAATGGCAGTATTCGTCGATTTGCCTCAGATTCAGCGAAACCTGACAGAGCACCCAAAAAAAATCGCCCGTCCGCCGCTAAGCGATCAATGTCACGGTCAGCCGGCACTATCAATATTACTGGCGCCTCCAAAGCAAAGACGGACGCTGCAAATAGCTGAGCTGTAGGCGTCAGCCCGGTAATTGACAAGGGGTTCCCAGACGGACCACGTCTGAGTCCGCTTTTTAGGGCGGTTGTTTGTAGCAAAGAACGAAGCGCGAGTGACGGAGTGTCAAGTGACACAGAACATCGGATTACGCTGGTGCCGAGCCGTTCAGTTTAACAGTTGCGCACCTGTTAGGGTTTCACCGACGGCCGCCTTTAGATAACTACGTAAATCGTATATTGGAACTAAATATCCATCTGTGTTCAGGACGATAAATACCGGCGTCTTTAGTCTGAGATTTCACACGGAAGGTATAGAGCAAGCGATGATAGTCGTACTGGAAACCTTCACGGGTATGTGCCGCAACGTCTAGCTTGTAAGTGCCTTCAACAAGGTCAAGACGATCGATAAGAAACTTGACTTCACCGGTTCCCACAAGTTCAACCGGCTTGTATTCCTCGATGTCAGTGTTTGTTCCGTAGCAACAAGTTCCTTCGGCATTAAAGATACTTATGCCGAACACAAAATCCGTAACAAGTTTTGTTGTACTAACCTCAAGCCTGATAACAAGTTGATCCCCGCTATGGAATATATGTGCCTCGTTTTCCTCGTGTTCAAGTGTTACGCGATCGATCGTAACTGGACCTGATCCCCAACGTCCCTGTGTCGCACGAAACATGTCATCAGGTGGTTCATCATTACTGACCGGTTGGTCAGCAATGACAACAGGAACTTCACCTTTCGCACTCACGGCTATTTGAAGTTTTCTGTCGCTTTCTGTCAAAACGCGTTCTTCGGCTTTTTCGACATCAGTGGTATAGGCATGAACTACCCTTCTGGGGTCGCCCGTGCCACACACTTTGCCTCCATCGAGCCAAACAGCTTCGTCACAATAACGCTCGACCATGCCCAACCCATGCGTTACAAGCACGATGGTCTTTCCCCGTCTCTTAAACTCCGCAAATTTGTCCAAGCACTTCAGGCTAAAACCTTCGTCACCGACGGCTAGCACCTCATCAACCAACAGAACGTCAGGGTTTACATGGACAGCGACAGCAAAACCCAATCGCATATACATCCCTGATGAATAAGTTTTCACCGGCGCATCAATAAAATCCTCAAGTTCGGAAAACTCAACGATTTCATCAAAACGTTTCCTAATTTCGCCCATAGTTAATCCAAGCATCACACCGTTGATGAAAACATTCTCACGACCAGAAATTTCAGGATGAAACCCAGCGCCAAGTTCAATGAGCGCTGAAATACGTCCGCCAACTTCAACCATGCCTGTGGTTGGCTTTGTAATTCCTGCAATTAACTTCAAGAGTGTGCTCTTTCCCGAACCGTTGCGACCAATCAAGCCAAGAGTAGAGCCCTTCGCCACCGTCAAGGAAACAGCATTAACGGCATGAAACACTTCGTCCGGTCTCAATTCACTCGCAAGATTCCCTTTAAGTAAGGCACTCTTTAACGTCGAGAACTGCCGCCGGTAAGCGTATTTACGGTACAACTTCGAAGCGTTGGTAATTGTGATAGCTGCGTGGCTCACACTTCCTCCGCGAAGGAATCACGTAATCGATCAAAAAGGGCATACCCAATGAAAAACATTCCGACAGACAGAATTGCTGTGAAAAGAAGCCATCTCCAGTGCCCATACGGACCATCCCAAAACAATATTTCCTGATACGAGATAATGAGGTGTGAAGCTGGGTTAGCATCCATCAATAATTTGCCAAGTGGTGGCAGTTCAAAAAATATTGGCCCTCGCTCTGCCATCATCGTCCACGGGTACAAAATCGGTGTCGCAAAGAACCACAGTGTCAACATATTTGAAAGTAAATCCTTGATGTCACGAAAGTGAACCGTTAGAGCCGCAAGGCCAAGACCAAACCCAAGGGACATCAAAAACTGAACTGCGACAACGACCGGAAACCAAAGTAGTTCACCTACTGTTGGTAATCGAGAGGCAAAGAAAACCAACGCAAGAAATAAGATTGGTAGGGCCAGAAAAAAATGGACCATGTTCGCGATCACCGCGACAATCGGAAGAACTTCAGCAGGAAACAACACTTTTTTTATGAGGTTGCCGTTCGCAAGCAACGAGTTCGATGCTTCTGTTAGAGACGAAGAAAACCACGTCCACGGCAGAAGTCCACAAAAGAGAAACAGCGCGTAGTTTTCGTCAATGCCTGGAAACCGCCCCGGGAGTACGACAGAAAACACAAAGGTGTAGACCATTAACAGCAGTAACGGATTCGCGAAAGACCAAAAAACCCCTAGAACCGAACCTCGATAGCGGGCCTTGAGGTCACGCATCACCAGCGCGTGTATGAGACTGCGATATCGAAGAAGCCGCTGAAGGTTAGAGAGCATCGACGTCGATCAAGACGACGGTAATATTATCGGGTCCGCCTTGTTCATTCGCTTGGCGAATGAGTTCTTCGCAAACGTTTTGGAGACCAAGGTCGCTTGTTAGTACTGTTCCTATAGCCTCGTCGGACAGGACCGTCGTGAGCCCGTCCGAACAAAGGAGTAGTCGATCAGCAAGGCCCAACTGAAAATTCTCTGCTACTTCCACCTCTAAACCGGGCGTGCCTGTCAATGCCCGTGTCACTATATTTCGCCAAGGGTGATCCCGTGCCCCCTCAGGTGTCAACGCACCGGCTCGCATTTGTTCTTCGACCCACGAGTGGTCGCGCGTAAGACGTGAAATCTCTTTGTTGCGAAGAAGGTATGCACGAGAATCTCCGACGTGAGCTAAGGCCGGCGGCTTTCCATTGGCGAGAATTGCGACAGCTGTTGTAGCCATGCCTTGTAAATTTCCATCACGTTTAATCTGTGCTGCGATCTGATGATTCGCTTCAATCATTCCCGCACTTAACCTATTGCCGTTTTGTCCAAGCGCCGGGTCGAACGGCACCGGCCAAG
>CEWR01028879.1_pt1 | contig 16442 bp, 10 predicted proteins | sample 356321 | NCBI WGS metagenome assembly CEWR01 (sample SAMEA2621551, study PRJEB7988) | marine metagenome | biome: marine biome (ENVO:00000447); feature: mesopelagic zone (ENVO:00000213); material: "saline water (ENVO:00002010), including plankton (ENVO:xxxxxxxx)" | depth 790 m
GTCCAGCTGAATTTTCCAGGTCGGCAGGCGATAGGTCGCGACACGTTGCCGGGTCTCCGGTGTTTCAGCTTTGCTTTCGGCCTGGGCAAGAATGGCGTTACTCCTGGCGATGAACGCGTCGTCCAGCGGCAGGTCGGGAGCGATATTACAGTACTCGTCGTGCAGAAAGTTGACGTAACGCAATACGTCGTCGCCGGCGGCGCCATAGCATAGCTTGCAGAACTCCGTAATCGTTTCGACACTGTCGGAATCGGGCCGCCACATGGCCCGGGCGATCACGTAGAAACGCAGTTCCTGCATCTCGGTGCCGGGGCTCTGTTGATTCTGGGCAAAGGGACCGACTACGCCGTGTTCGTTCATGATCCGGAAGTTCGTCGCGGTGAACCTGAGATTGGGATTGGGATTCAGGAAATCTGCGAAGTCCGTGTGTTTCGACCAGTTGTAGATGCCCTTGCTGCTGGTCGCCGCACTCAGTTCCCGGAACCTGGCTGTCATCCGCACGCTTGCCGGGCAATCCGGATCGTGCAGGGAATGCTGCCAGTTGATGCCGCTGACATTCCTGATGATGACGTTCGATGCCGGCGGCGTTTTTTTCGGGACATCGGTCTTATAGATCATCGTTTCGACGGCGACGTTCGAATAGTCCTTTGCCAACTCTGTGGCGATGGCATTGACGAACCGCATCTTGGTGCCGCCTTCGTCCACCCCTTCCTCTTCATTGATCGCCACGCACGGCGGGCATTTGCAGAAGATATCGGTGTCGTTGATGGTGACCGAGACGAGGAACTTGCTGTGGGGATTCGGCACCTCGCTATCGATCCACTCCCGCGCCTTTTCCAGGCAGAGACGAAGCACATCGGGATTGGTCAGGCACAACTGGGTCATGAAGCCATCATGTTCACTGACGCGTACGCCATCGACCTCCGAGAAGTATTCGGGATGTGCGTCGAAGTGTTCCTCGACAGGGATCATGTAGTTGAAGGTGTGCACGAACGATGGGCCGACCCACTTCACCTTGCCCAGCATTGCCTCCATGTCCGGTGTGCTGCCGAACAGGTTGAGGTGATTACGCGCGGCCCAGGCATCGTCGAACCTGGTCTTTTCGTTCGGGCTTTTGTAATGCTGCGGCTGGTGCGAAAAGCCGTTCCAGATCTCGCGGTATTCGGTCACCGGATCGAAGCGCCTGGATGCTGCGTTGACCTCCAGCGTCGCGTGCTTCGGCACGTGATTGACTTCAGGTGTGAGGAAACGGCAGCCCAGCTCCTCGTGGAGGAAGTCATACACGCCATAGAGGGTTGCGCGCGGGATGTTGCCCAGGATAGAGAGCCGCGCACCGTCGCGCACGATTACGAATCCTTCCCATGCCTGCGGCGTCAGGTCCGCCGGCAGCTCATCGAGGCGCTGGCGGGTGGTGTCGCCAATCGTGATTTCGCATGACGCGGCCGGCACATCATCGCGCTGCACGGGAAACGTCGCACCGGTCATTTCTTCGAGGAAATGCGCCAGTTCTTCGGCGGCGTATTCCTCGGCGGCGCACGCCGTTGCCGGGATCACGATCGTATACTTGGTTTGCCCTGCTTCTGCGAGAACGAGTGGTGTGCCCGGTGCCTTTGCCGGCGGCTCACTCATTTATCATCCACCTCACCAGTCCAACATCCCGGGGCGAACAGTGCCCGTGCTCTGTCGGTGCGCTGCGGTAACCGGTACCGAAGACCGTCAGCAGTGTTCCGTCCGGCAGCAGTTGCGTCGATGTCGCCTGGCAACTTGCGAACCATCGGGGCCACTTGGCCCTGAAATCCGCCTCGAGTTCCGGGGCTTCCCCCTTGGCGTTGCCCTTCCACTGCGACAGCATGTACCGGTGCGCCATGTCCCATGTCTCGCCGTGGTCATGGCTGACGATCGCTTCGATGCCGAACTGCGGGTAGCCGTCTGCGGTGTCGGGATATCCCTTTCTCACGACATATGTCATGACGATGTCATCGTTCGGCATCCGCACCATGCTTGGATGGTGGCGGCCCCACTCATAAAAGACCTGTACGTCCGACCAGGTCAGGCCGTCATCCTTCGACAGCGAGAAGCCGAGCCCTTCGTAGTGATCGATGTCATACCAATACGGTTTCGGCTGGTTAATCCTGCACGCTGCGACAATCGTGCCGTTGCCGGCCCGGCAAAGAGCCACCTCATCGGCTTTGTGCCACTGCGGTGGCCGGATTTCATCCTGCCAGGTGCGGCCGAGGTCTTCGCTGAAGCGGATCATTGCCTGGCTGTAACCGCCGCGCGGACACGGTTCGTTCTCCGGCAGGGAGATGTACCCGGTTTCCGCGATGCGCGAGGCTTCACCGGTTTCCGGGTCGCTGTCCACCAGCCACGGATCCCACTGATGCCACTCGATACCGTCACTGGTACGTTGGATTGGCACCGGATCGCTCCAGGTCTGGCCGCAATCGTCGCTATACGAACGAAATCGCATGTCTCCGCTGGGCGGAGAGGCGCTGGCAGCCAGCGCCAGGCGTCCGGCACCGAGCCAGGTGATCCCGAGGCCGAGCCAGCTGCGCTTCTCCGGGTCATCTGGAAGTATCGGTCTGGGATCGCTCCAGGTTATGCCGAGATCATCGCTGGTCATCAAGTTCACCTGATGCGGAAAACCGCAGGTAACCAGCAAAAGCAGTTTTTGTGACTCCGGTATATAGGCCAGGTACGGAAGCGTTACGGATTGCTCGCTGGTCTCGGTGACGATTTGACAATTCTCACGTGGTACGACTGTCAGATTGTCGTCCTCGGCGAGGGTAATTTGTTGTGACTGCCATTGAGTCATTTTGCGTTTCCATTTATTGCGTTGCGGAGATCGAATCAAGAACATAGGGGTGTTGTATAAGATGTACAAAGCAGATGCCTGATGCGGGCTGTGCCGGCGGCCACACTCGCCGGTGGAAACTACCGCTGTTCCGGCGGCGGAATGCCAACCAGCCGGTTGGTGGCTCGGCGCGAGAACGGCCCGGAGTAGTGCAGCACTTGCACCCCCTCGTTGGGCGGCGGCAGCGAGGTGGGCTGTTCGATCACGAAGTCGGCAGCACCCGGGAGCCGGCTGATGATGGCGATGAAGCCGAGCGAGAAGGCGCTGATGGGCGAGTCATAATCCCTCGACAAGTCGGGCACGCCAACCGGGCCCGTGTCGATCTGCCACACGCTGTCGGGAAAACCGTCCCGGCTCAGGTTCATTGTCTTTACGGGGTACTCGATCATCGCCCGCCGGCCCGTGCCGGCATCTGCGATCTCCGTCTGCCCGACCAGGGCGTGGCCCGCGTCGGTGGCCTGTGCCGCCGGCTCGAACTGATCCGTGGGTATGGGGTACGCCGCCTCTGCAAACTTGAGCTGGAAGCGCGGTTGCCCAAATTCTGCCGAGGTGTCGGCCCGCACATCACGGTATTTCTTCGGGTCGAGTCCCCGTCGGAAGATCACCGTGCCGCCGCCCCCGACAATCCAGGTGAAGTCATAGTTCGGATCGGTGAACAGTGTATTTGCCCCGGGGTTGAAACCGTTTTCGCCATAGTCCTTGTACACGCCGTAGGTGTCTTCACTTTTGCATGACGCCCCGAGGAAGTACTCGGTTGGTGTGCCGGCCGCGTCGTCGTACAAGATGATGCGGCTGTCGATGGCGACGCGGACGGCATCGCGCGACCTGCAGTACGGCCACATGTATGAGTGCGCGTAGTCCAGGCAGGCGACGCCGTCGCCAGCGCTGCCCTGTGGATGAACCGGATTTGATGAACTGGTATTGCCCATGGTGCAGACCTCATAGGATGGTGATTGACACATTGACACCTTATCGTATCATATACTACCGTGAAACAGGAGACGGAGAAGATGGCTGAGACGCCAATGAAGGCTGGGGCAGCGCTGCCAACTGTGCAGGAAGAGATGTGAGGATGAAGAGCGCCACATGGCTGATGCCCACATGTTTGACATCTTCTAACCGAAGGAGCACTGGATGAATCTCAAGAAAACCGGAAATTTTTGGATTTTTGAGAACAGACAGGTTCAGCACAAGATCTCGAGAAATGGTCTTATAACCTCGTTTGTCATAAAGAAGAAAAAACTTAATCTATTCGACCAGGAAGCTGAGCCAGCCGTCAGCCGGCAAATTGCCTATGTGAAAATTTTTGATGAACTGAAGAACCAGTGGTATTCCGATGCTGATACGAAAATGAAGATAGTGAAGGCGGGCGTCAAAGACAATGCCTTAAGTATCGTGAAGCGATATTCAGGGGCAGACTTCACAACCGAAACAATATTTTCCCTGGACGATGACCACCTGCGCTGGGACGTGATCCTGCATAAGGAGTCCGGAAAAGACCGTTCGATGCGTATCTGTTTCTGCCATCCTGTCTGGGGATACACCTGGCAGGTATGGGCGCCGACACACGGGACGCCATTTCCTGTCGGTGCTGTGGATGCATTCTACTTTTCTTACCCGGGCCGTTGCGAGGGCAGATCCACAAGTATTGCGATTCCTTGCCTCGCCTTGCTGAACGAGAAAAAGGACGTGGGTTTCACCTTTCTCGAACCTTTTGAGATGAAGAAGCCATGTGTAGACTTTGTTTATAAGGAAATGGAACCAGAAGAAGGTTTCGATAACTATTGCATACACAATACTTTGCGCAAAGAGATGGCAAAGGGCCCTCATCTGGAGATCCAGAACCGGTACCTCGGACTAAGAACCGGCAGAGATGCAAGAGCATCCCTTTTGATAAAGACACACGAAGGAGACTGGCGCGCGGGCATGGGATGGATAGTGAACAAATACAAAGAATATTTCTTCCCGCAGGAGAAGACGATCAATGATGTAGACGCCACTTTCTTCTGCGGATCGCCGTGGCACGGAGTATCAACTATTAAGAAACTGAAGAAGATCGGGGTCCAAACCATAGAACTTCACAACTGGTTTCCATTTTATGGTGTTTATTACCCGGAGAAAAAGTCCTGGGATGGCATTGGGAAGATTGAAGGTCATAAGTACGTGAAAATGACGCACCGGAAGGTAAATGACCACATCGAGTTCTTGCACAAGCAGGGCATGAGCGTTTTTATTTACTATAACACGCGGGAAGCTTATATAGATTATGTAAAGGACAGGTTCCTCCAATCAATGATAAAGATGGAGAATGGCCAGTACCTGCCAACCTGGATGAAATGTTATTATGGGAATCCGGATCCTCAGCTTCCGTGGGGGAAACATTGTATTGAACAGGCGCGAAAGATGCTCCGTGGTTACCCAAGGACAGATGGATTTTTCTGGGATGGCTTCGGTAGAATGTTCTTTGACTTCGCACATGACGACGGCATTACGATGGTTAATAACAAGCCCTGTTACTGCCTTCCGTTTGCCTATGATAAAATAGGTGAGCTGGTGTGCGATATGATTCATGAGGAGGGAATGGCAGTCTACGGTAACAAACCGGCTACAGTAGAGGTTCAAAAGCATCTGGATGGGATTATGGTCGAAAGTCCGAAAGTTCATTTTCTGGCCAAGGAGGCTTTTCTGGCCATTGGAAAGCCGATAGTGTTTCTCTGCAATAATATTGAGAATCCAGAGATGAACCTCCAATATTGCCTTAAATATAAGGCCTTACCTTTTGTCCTGCCTTATGCGCCTGGGGCAATATCTGGATTCAAGAATCAGGATATCGGATTATTCAGAGCGTATCTTCCTCTGTTTAAGCTCTTGCGCGGCGCGAGTTGGGTGCTCACTCCACATGCTCTTAAATTGCCAGATGGAGTTGACGGAAACATTTTCAAAAGAGCTGATGGAACCTACCTCATCAGCCTTTTGCCCGTCAGGAAATCGGCTTTCGATGAGGGTGACTCTGCCAAATCCCTGGATATCATCGTGAGGCTGAAAGAGGCATCCAGAATCAGGAATGTTTACCTCCTCACAGTTGAGAATAAACGGAAGAGGAAACTCAGGTTTGACCGAAAAGGCAGAAAGCTGACTATTCACGTATCAGGACACGCAGCGGCTTCCATGATCGTGTGTGAGAAATAAAGCTATGTCGGATGAGCTAAAACTCGGCAATAAGTTCTATGAACTTGCCATTGGTACCAATAGTAGAATAAACCCCCTGGGGATGACGAACAAACTTACCGGTCAGGTTTATGCTGATGGTGATTACGGATATTGCCTGAGTTGCAGATGCGAAGACAGAGTTGACGAAAGTGAATCGCTCCTGTACCGGACGCATTCCCTGAAAACCGAGAAAGACGAAACTCAGATATTGACCCTGGAAGGGATGCTCGGCAGGGAAGAGCCACTGGCGCAAGAGTTGGAGGTCAAACATGTGTTCTGGATTCCACCTGACAAACCGTATTTTGAAGAGCGCATAGTAATCAAAAATCGTGGCGCTGCCGCATGTGATATAGAAGACATACGGTTCGGTTTCAGGAAAAGATTATCTGATGTACAAGAGTTGCGTCTTGTAGCCGTACCTTACCGGAACCAACCAGATTGCAGGGTACACGACTATTCGGTAAAGGATCTGCTGGAAGGAAACTTTGCCAATTCGGATTGGGTGAACCCGTATGCTGATTTTGATCAGACGCTGGTTGATACGGATAAACTCCGTTCGGAAGGCTGGATTCTGACGGATGGTGAACAGAGTCTCCTGGTGATCAAATACAACCAGGAAATGATTGAGTATTCAATGGTTGATGTCATTGAATCGAAAGATAAGAAGTGTTTATCTTTCGGCGGAGCAGGCTTTTCTTTATTCAAAGAGCCCCATTCCGCCACCCGGCTTGAGCCGGGACAAGAGATAGCTTTCGGACTAACCAGATACAGCTTTTTCGAGGGGGATTGGAGAGAAGGTTACAGGCGATTCAAGCAGTTTATGAATGAGAACCATCATGGTCTGAGGAAGGATTATGATCCACCTGTACACTGGAATGAGCTTTATGATATAGGCTGGTTTCATTCGCGCCGGGAGATGCTCTATGAACATTACACGGTGGAAAACCTGTGTCGGGAGGCGGAGAAGGCACGGGAGCTGGGCTGTGACCTGCTTTATCTGGACCCGGGCTGGGAGGTCTGTGAGGGAACAACGTTGTGGGACGAGGAGCGGTTGGGACCCGCCGGCGACTTTGTCGAGCGGATTAAGAGCGACTACGGGTTGGAGACAGGGTTCCGCACTGTAGGCGCGGTTTACCGGGATGAGTTCCCGCAGGAGTGGTATGTCCAGAGCTCAAAGGAAGCCAAAAAATATGTTTCCCGGCGAATCCCCTTTGTACATACATTCCGGGGCAAGAGATCGGACTGGGTTAAATTTGTCTGGCAGCCCTGCACCCAGTGCGAAGCGTGGAAGCAGGAGAAATTGAAGAGGATTCTGGCGGTGGCTGGGGCCGGGATGAAATTCATCATGTTTGATGACTTCTGCTGGAGCGGCCCTTGTCACAATAAGTCACACGGACATCCGGTCCCTTCCACTGCGGATGGCCATGTCAGAGCGGTTTATTGGCTTATCGAGGAGGTACATAAGAGACATCCTGAGATCTTGATAGAAGCCCACGACCCGGTCTGGCCATGGGAAGGAAGATATCTGCCCACCTATTTTAGACACGGATTGCCCCATGCCTATGACGAGAATTGGGGCTTCGAGTTCATGTGGAAGCCATTGGCAGACTTGGTGTCCGGCAGGGCCCTCTGCCTCTATTATTATAATTTGGCCTATGACCTCCCTCTTTACGACCACATGACCATGGAGCGAGACAATGACAACTGCCTGGCTTTCTGGTGGCTTGCTTCGACGGTGCGGCATTTAGGGATTGGCGGTAAACAGGGAATGTATTCCGACAAAGAAGATGAGAAGAAATTCCAGGCCTACAAGAAAGCCATGGAAAAATACCGGGAGCTGAGGGAGTTTTATACCCGGGGTGACTTTTACGGTATTGAGGAGTATGTCCATGTCCATACCCTGGCCCACAAAAATGAGGCGGTGGTCAATGCCTTTAATGTCAGCGATACGCCACTCAGGAAAGAGGTAACGGTAGACCTGCAGGAAGTCGGATTGAAACCCACCGAAGGTATTGCGGTTGAAGGCGTGCCTTTCAAGAGAAGCGGCTCACGTCTGGTCCTCGATCTGGATTTCCCGCCCGTGAGTCCAATAATTGCCGAGATACGGTCGCCTTGACGGCGCGGCTGAGAATGAGGCGTTGGTTTTCGCGCCGTTCAGTACGCCGGTAGCGTTCAAGCACAAAGGTCCCTTGGAGGGCGTGCGGTGAAATCTCTCACCGTTCCCGTTGACATGCGGGCGATGGGTGAGGTTGAAGCGCGTGGCGCCCCGCCGCTTGCTCCGAGACGGCGTGTTGGCGGCAGGGTTTCGCCACGGCGAAAACTGCGTGATCGCGGTCGAATTCGTGCGAAATGCAGCTTGGTTGCTGAACTGTCAGGGATTCAGTCCGACAAGGTGGGTGACACAAGCAGCGGCCTCGCCGCAGACGGTTGCCCCGTCCACGAGTGACTGTGCCAAAGTCGCCGCCAGTGCCTGGTACTCCTTCATCGAAGTGGGTGGATTCGTGTCCAGCTGATCGCAGACATCGTCCAGGTATTGAGTTTCGAGCTCTGCACAGGCAATGCACGTCGGCGGGCATACATCCACGGCACCGATGTACGAACCTGTAGAGCTACCCTGGAGAACTTCTGCCGGAGTCCCGGAGCTCAGGGCCAGGAAGCAAGCGTTTGTCGGGTCGACGCTTTCAAAGACCGGGTCTACGCCCGGGAAGGAGCAAAAATTATAAGGCGTGCCGATGAGGTCATTCGCACCCGGAGCAACGCCTCCCCAACCCGCGCAACCTGAGCCGCCGCCGTTGTGGAAAGCATCGTTATAGTCCGAGGTGCCTGAGCCTTCAATCCCTGTGGCACCATTGTCTGCAACAATGCTATCGGTAATTGTGCCGCCGGCACCATACATTGTGACTCCCCCCCCTGTGTTACCATAGATCGTGCATCCTTGGATAGTGAGGTCCCCGACCGAAAAAATCCCCTCACTATTGAGGGCAATTATACTGTCTGTGATCGAAACTGGCACACCCGAGTCTACATCAATACCACGGGACCCGTTATTGACGATTCGGCTCATGTTGACGTCAATTTGTACTTTCGTGAAAATACCGCGGGAAGCATTGTCATGGATGTACGTGTCGTAGATCAAGCTGGTGGGCGGGTCATCAGATCTGACTGCACCCTTGGTACCTGTTGCCGACATATTCATGACCTCAACCCCATTGAGTTCCGACCCGGCGATACTGACGCCGTTTGCTATGTTATTGCCATCGAATGTGCAATTGTTGATTACTAGCCTCGCCAGCGATGCCAAGGGTTCTGCAGTCGAATCATCAGCGCTTCTGGAAAACGCAATGTTTTCAACGATTCCTCTAACGCCTGTGGGAAAGGGGCCTAAAGGTTGGATGACAACGAACTGTCCGCATCCCGTTGCGGTCTTTCTGATAACCTTTACATCAGAGATGTTTGCTCCCATCCCCCTGACGGTTACGCCTTCTGGGATACGTGGCGCGGAACATGGATCACCGTCCAGGATATAATCACCCGGAGTGAGTTCCAGTATGTCTCCAGCTGTCATTGCGCTTGTGATGGCATCAGTGAATGTGTTTGTTCCCGGATTGATTGTGGTAGTCGCAGCCTGTGTATTGACCGCATACAGGACTGACAGCCCGATTGAAACCGCTCCGATTAAAACCTTGTTGAAGTGAGTCATTTCCTCTCTCTCCTTTTTGTTTCGTCCTTGGTCGACTGCCCCAGGCACTCCACATGCCTGGTCGGCTCAGCAGTCGTTTTTAGCCGGCCGCCTTGTCCATGCGGACCGTTTGGCCGGTTATTCTGTCAAAACGTTTTGTTCCTGTTTTCGCTTGTCGTCATCCGGAACAGACGCGAAAAACGTTCCATTTTTCCGCCTTTCCTGTCCGAATCGTCTTAATTGTTATATGAAACGCGCAGTACAATTGCAAGAACAAATTCAGGGCAATTCAGGACAAACCCTCAGATCCTCATTCTGCTTGACAAGGTTTGGGAAAGATGGCAGGGTAAAGTTTGCCATATGCTCCGCTCATTCCCGACGACAAGCGTCAGGCAGTCGGGCCTATGGCCCAGTGTACGGTTCACGGTTCAGGTTGACCGAGCTGCTCGTGGTCATTACCATCATCGCTATCCTCGCGTCAATGTTGATCGTGCCATCGATGAACGCCAAGGGCATTGCTCGGTTGAGGCAATGACTTGGGCTGTAAACAGACATTTCAATCCATGGCCAGGAGACTGCCAATGAGGCACGCATCTGAAAAAAATGCAGGTCCACTGACGATAATCAGCACAGCGGTGCTCGTCACCTGCTTGCATGGTTGGGGAGCGGCGGCCGGCACGCACCCGGTGCCCCCGGCGAGTGCTGCGAATATCTTCGATATCATCCCCAGCCCCAAGGAATTGAAGGTTGAACCCGGAAAAGCAGTCTTGTCAGGAATCGAGAAGGCCAGGGCCATTATCGTGGTCGGCGCCGAATCCCGGAAAAGCATGATTGCGGCCGGAGAGATCAACGATAAGATCGTGTCGCTGGGCGGACAGGCATTGGCTGTGATAAAGGACCGCAACATGGCTCGGGGTGAGAACGCGGAACAAAATCTCATCCTTGTCGGCGGCCTTGGTGAAAATACACTTCTCAGCGAATACCGCGAGAAGCACGGTATCGGGATAACGCCGGATAACCCCGGCGAACAAGGATACATCATTCGCTTTCTGAAGGAGTCCGGCAGGGACGTGGCGATCCTGGCGGGGAGCGATCCGCAAGGGGCGTTGTATGCAGCCGTCACATTCAGAAAGCTATTGACGAGAGAAGAAGAAACGATTGTCGCGCAGCGAGTCTCGATTCGTGACTGGCCGGACTTCAAGAATCGGTATCTCCTTTTTCCCACGCCCTTTCCCGAACACATCGGTGATTCGCCGTCGATCCTGAAGAACTGTGCCGACTGGCTGCTGCGTCACAAAATAAACATGGCAACCAGTTTTCGCGGGGGTTACCGGTCGAGGGACGATTTTGAGAAGACGTTATCCGCCGAAATACGGTCCTGGGATGGCTATCTCCGGGAAAGGGGGATAAAACTGGTCTTGACCACCGCTCCGGGGATCGCATACAAGACGGACCGCGCGAAGTATCCCGACGCCGTGCCCTATGATGAAGTCAGGTACGTCGGCAGAGTTTATTTCTGCTGGAGTCGTGACGAGCACATGGCGAATATGGCCCGTAACATCGGACAGGTGATCCGGGACAGGGGCATCGACTACCTGATGCTGCATTCCCCGGACGGCTCCAACGAAGAGTTCCATGACCGATGTCAACTTTGCAAAAAAAAATACCGGGACGACGAACGCCACCTGGCCGACGCCAATATGTACCGAATCTTCGAGAAGCATGCCAGAGCGGCCAATCCGGATATCAAACTCGTCTATATCATGCGGCCTTACGCTCCCAGAGAGATGTCCGCCGATGTGTTCCGCGAATGGGAACGGTACGATTACGAAGGCTACATAAAAAAAATGGAACCGCTGTTCCCCAAGGATGTAATCGTCTGCAGCCGCGAGGGTCGGCGCAAGACCGTCGAAGAATTTCGACGGTTGTACAGTCGCTCGCTCTGTCATTACATTGAATGGAGCGTTCATGGCCTCGGCGGCGGCTTCACCAACCGCCCTATTTTCAGCAGTGCCTGCCGGACATTCAGAACCTCGTATTTCGATGATGCGAACGACATCCTCATGTCGGTCTCCGATGATTTCGAGCCATTGAAGTCGGCCGGCGCCGCCGAATTCGCATGGAACGTCAATGCGCCGGGCGCCGAAGATTATCAGCACCAATACGATACGGTCAAGGACGGCAGGGAACCGGCGGAAATCCTTGATCACCTTGTCCCCAGGGCATGCAACGATTTCTGGGGCCGAGAGATCGGCCCATTTATGGCCAAAGTCTATCAGGGCAATACCAACAAGGTCTTCATCAGGCACCCTGAAAAGGCGGTTGCGACGGTCAACAAAACAAGGCGGCGAAGAGGGCTGCCGATGATCGAGCTTAACTCGATTGTAAAACAGCAGGTGGACGCCTTGAAGATTGGGGAACAAGCCTTGATTGATGCGCTTGCTCTGAATCCAACCCTCGAGGAACTGAGCGAACGTTATTTTGTGTTGCTTTACAAACAGACTCATATGCACCGGCTGCTGGCGGAACAGAATTACCATTACATCATGGCCAAAGAACAGTTGGGACAGGACAATGTTGAGGCGGCGGAAAAACACGTGCGGGAAGGTATGAGGACGATCGACGGGATGTATGACCGGTGGCTCACGGTAAAAGCGGATCTCAAGGGAAGGCGGAATAAGCTTCCGTCGGAAGAGTTCTTCAATGATACAACTATCAGCGACATGCGCGTGCCGATCACCCCGGCGACCTTCGAGCCGTTAAAGGCTAAATTTAAGGATTTGATGAAAAACCCCCGCTTGCACTCAAAACAACCAAAGATGTCGCCAGAAGTTCGCAAGGACATCCTGGAAAGAAAAGTGTATGCGGGTATAACGAGCCAGCCGCCCCGGATCGATGGCAGCCTTGACGATAAGGCGTGGGAGAAGGTGGCAGCGGTGCGGAATTTTTCCGCCCATCATGAGTTGAAACTGGCCCGACAACAGACCGAGGTAAAGATCCTTTATGATAAGGACTTCCTGTACCTGGGCTTCAAGTGTTGGGATTCAGGTATAGACAAGCTCAGGGCGCGTTCCAAAGAAAGGGACAATCTCGGCGACGACGACATGATCGAGGTGTTCCTCGATACCAATCATGACCAACGCACCTATTTCCATCTGATGCTGAATGCTCTGGGGACTCAGTATGATGAAGCGGGCCGGGACAGGAGCTGGGACGCTAGTTGGGAATCCGCGGCAAAGGTAGGGAAAGACGGATGGACGGCTGAAATTGCGCTTCCCTTTGCCGCGATCGGCGGCCCACCGGTCAGCGGCAAAGAATGGGGAATCAACCTGGCCAGATCACGGATCCGGCCGGATGAGCCGGCCGCCTTCAGTCTGATTAAATATTTCGGTCCGGACGTGTCCTTCCATGCACCCTATCTGTTTGCTCATTTATACTTTTCAGACGTGAGGAATTAGATTGCCGAAATGCCTCTATCCTTTGGCGCTGCCAGCTTTTTTAGGAAGGAGAAATGGCCGGCCATTCACGCTGATCGAGTTGCTCGTGGTCATCGCGATCATCGCCATCCTGGCATCAATGTTGTTGCCGGCACTTACAAAGGCGAAAGACAAAGCCAGGGAGATCGTTTGCGTAGGGAACTTGAAGCAACTGGGGTTGGGCTTGTTGATGTATGGCGATGATGCGGATGAATGGCTGCCGTATAACACCTATCATCGCACAGGGACCTGGGATGGCTGCCACATAATTTACGAGAAAGTTGGTGGCATTGAGTTCAATGGCGCCAACGGTCTGGGGCAGCTGTATCCTGATTATAACGGCAGTAGCGACATTTATTACTGCCCCAGCCTGGGCTGGCCTGGTCTCAATAATACAAATGACGGGTATGGCAATGGTGCCTTTTCGAATTGGGGATCGACCAGCAAGCTGGTGTACTCATCTTACTATTACCGTGGCTCGAAGAATCGGTCACCGACACCGGCCGGTGGCTCGGTCAAGGGCGGTGGATTCAGGCTCGTATATCCATACGGGTCATCTACGACAGCCATTGCCGCAGACAAGTTCAGTACTGAATTGGTGTCACCCATTGCTCACGGTTCCGACACGGCTGGCAGATACCACGTTATCTACCTTGACGGTCATGTCGAGGCGTACCGGGACGACGGGTTTGTATACTTTAGCCACGGCAGCGCGCCCAGCTCCGACAACTGGGTTACGTATGGGTGGTGGGCCTTCGACGGCAAACCGGCGACGCCTTACCCTAACTTGACGGAGTAGGGCGAACCTGAATAATTCATAAATCCCGCATGCGTGACTGCGAGCCGTGATTACACGCGCTATCGAGGACGTTCCCTGGAGGCACAAAGGCCAAAAGCATCCGGGTGACGTTTGAGACCACTCTGGCAGGAAGAGAGGTGGTCGAGATTTGCCTGGAACAGGAGTGACAGAGGTGCGGACCTCATGGGATGATGATTAACCCATCGACAACCTATCGTATCATATCCTGCCGTGAAACAGGAGGCGGAGAGGATGGCTGATTTTGAAAAGGATTATCGGGACCTCGAGCGAGATCTCTCGTTCGTGCCCGTAGATAACCCAAACCCGAAGCGACTGACGCCGGAGCAGATCGCGCATTTCAATGAGCATGGGTATATCCGACCGCTGCGCATCTTCGACGATGCCGCGGTCGTGCGCAACCGTGACTACTTCGATACCCTGCTTGCTGCCGTCGGTGGGCGCAACAGCTATTCGATCAATAGCTATCACACCCGCTGCCGCGGCATCTACGACCTCTGCTTCAATCCGTTGATTCTCGATTATATCGAGGACCTGGTAGGGCCGGACTTCGTCTTCTGGAGCACCCATTTTTTTTGCAAGATGCCGTCCGATCCCAAAAAGGTGCCGTGGCACCAGGACGCATCCTACTGGCCGATAACCCCGGCCCGCACGGTGACCGTTTGGCTCGCGATCGATGATGCCGAGGTAGAAAATGCAGCCATGAAGTTCATTCCCGGCACCCACCGTATGGGTCATCTCAAATGGCGCGATACCGATGGACCGGCGGTTCTCAATCAGGAGATCGTCGATACCGACAAGCTCGCCGAACCTGTATACAACTGCCTGCGTGCCGGCGAGCTCTCGCTGCATGCGGACATGCTGGCGCACGGCTCCGATCCCAATACCTCAGACCGCCGTCGTTGTGGCCTGACTATTCGCTACTGCCCGGTAACCGTTCATGCAGGCGAAGGCTGGAACGCCGGTGCCAGCATCTGCCGCGGCACCGACCCGACCGGGCACTGGCCAAACAACCCCCGGCCTCCCGGGGAAGATCCCGCGGGCGGGCCTGGGCAGGTTGCCGCGGATTAAAGAGCAGTCGTGCCGCGAGCCTCAGCACTGGTGATTCATCACCTGGCAATCGATCCAGTGGTGATTGTCTGCCAGCGTTCGAAAGGGAAGCGGTTGCTTGTCACGGATGGCAAAGCCGGCCTATGGATGGGGGGACTTATTGTGGGTCGTCGGGCGGCGCCGGCGCACGATCGTTCCAGGTGCCGAGGTCAAATGCGCGATCGTCTGCGGGTTGGTCCAGGGACCGATAGCGAGGGCCGCGGGTCCAGTGGGCCTTGCCTTTGAAAAGTGTGCGCAGGTGAGCGGGCATGTCGGCCTCACTGAACTCGCCGCAGTCCCAGTAGGGAAACATTGTCGTGCCGTACCCGCAGACCACGATGACACGCTCGCGATCAGACCGCACCCGACCGGTTGCGTGGATCAGCGACTCCGCGAACAGCAGGGTCGACCCGGCCGGGGCGATGACTTGATGAATCAGTGAGGGATCGGCGTAGGCAGCTTCGAGCAGGTCATGCTCGGGGACATCGACCTTGTGACTGCCGGCGATCACAACCGTGCCGCCATCATCCGGGCCGAGATCGGTAAGGTTCGTAAGCGTCTTGACGAAGGAGCAATGAAACAGCCCGTTCTTTTCATGGCAGCCGTATGGAATATCAATGCCTCGATGAAAGACATACTGGGCCTCGCCGTCCAAATCGGCAGTTGTGTCGCGGGAATTGATGTGGGCATTGATTTCAACGATGCGTCCTTCGCCGCCGATGATTTCTTCCGCCATCGCCACCATTCGCGGGTGCGTGGCGTATGCTGTGAAAGCCGGCGCGGCTTCGAGAATGTGCCCGATGAAGCGATGGTGCGGCAGGTTTCCCCCCAGGTAAGCGCCCCGCACCCGCGGCCCGTCCGCGCCGGGGTCGTCCAGCACGATCAATTCGTCACGCAGGCAGTAAAGGGGGCTCTTCAGCGCGGCCACTTCATCTGCCGACAGCGTGTTCTCGATGATCACATAGCCGTTCACCTCAAAATAAAGCCGTTGCGCCGGGGTCAATGCCGGGAAGGGTCGATCAAAAGTAGGTTGTTTTGACTCGTCGCGCATTTGTGAGTTTCTCTGCTGCCGCGAATACCCTTCGGGCAACGCGTATGTTTCTCAGGTGCTGCTTTGGAGGAAAGCCGGGCCAATTGCGCTGCGTCACGCACGCGGGGCCACTGAGGAGATGACTCGCGTTCGGCGATTTTCAATATTGCGGTAAAACTGAGAGATTGCCATGTCTCTTTGGCGGTTCATCACCAGGGCCACAGGTGAAGTGCGCTTCTTTCCCCGAGCTTGTTTGCCTTGAATTAGCCAACCGTCAGCGGATCGGG
>CEWR01159516.1_pt1 | contig 16412 bp, 13 predicted proteins | sample 356321 | NCBI WGS metagenome assembly CEWR01 (sample SAMEA2621551, study PRJEB7988) | marine metagenome | biome: marine biome (ENVO:00000447); feature: mesopelagic zone (ENVO:00000213); material: "saline water (ENVO:00002010), including plankton (ENVO:xxxxxxxx)" | depth 790 m
GGAAATAATAATTACAAGGCTACCTTATCTTCTCCAATAGTTATTTCAAACACAGGGCTCCATCAGACCGCCGACAAAGCATATATAAATGTAAAATCTAGTGAATCTTTTGTTTTCAGAAACAATATAGTTAGAAACTCTAGAAGGTATGGATTGTTATTACAAAATACGCATTCAATAATAGAGAATAATCTTTTTGAGAACCTTAGCGGATCTGGTATCAAAATAGAAAACGGTGTTGACTGGGGAGAAGGTTTTAGAGCCAATCAGATTGAAATTTCAAACAACACATTTATAAATTGTGGTTTTGATGCTGATTATATAAATGATACAAAATCTGCAAGTATTTCAGTAAATTTCTCAAAACTAGGAAGTCCTTGTAATGAAAATTATACTTGGTGTGGTACAGAAATTACAGACTGGCAAGCACATGAAAATATTAGAATTCTTAACAACAGTTTTGAATATAACAAAAAAGGGGTTTTACTTGAAAACATAAATGGCCTTGAACTAAAAGATAATATTTTTGTACACAACTCAAACGACATATCCGTTTTAGAGAACGAAGGTATTGATCCTATATATATCAACAACTGTAGCAATGTTAGCTATGAAGAATCTCGTTTTGGACCTCCTAACATACATATAAAAGGTGATGAATCACCTTCAAGTACATCGATTTTAAACACAGGTACAAACGACGAAGTTTATCCGAAAATTATAAATAACGGAGGTACCATAACCATTGGTAACAATGATGTTGACTATGGAAACACCCTCTATTTTGACACTTTTAACAATGCTGAAATAACCCTTAATTATAAAGATACAGACAATAATTATTATGGACCAACCGGTGGTGCTGGAAGAACCTATACCTTTTGGATAAAACCGGATGTCTTGCAATTTCAATCACTTTTAATGAGTGGAGGTCCAACAAAAGGAGAAGTCTTTTCTATTCAAATGTTAGCCAGTGGGGTCATTCGAGTTACAGATAACGCAGAGAACAATACTACAATGGCTGATTTACCTATAGAAGCTAACAAATGGCAATTGGTTTCTGTAACAGTACCCGAGGATGGGTCTCTATTTGATATTCAATTATACAAAGATGAAATCGCCTCTCAAGAAACTCATCTAGGAACGAATACTGAAATCAACACTAGTGAAAACGTCATTAAATTATTTAATAAATTTTCTGGTGCGGTAAGTGATATCAGGTATTATGATTATAAATTATATCCTGATGAAATTAACTTTGTATACCAAAATAGAAACCAAGACATCTTAAATTTAAAACCCATACAAAAAAGTGCTGCTTTTTATATCTATCCAACGATAACTGAATCCATTATAACTTTTTCAGCACCTGTAAATTCAATAAAAATAATAAATTTATTGGGGGCTATTGTTTATGAAAAAGAAGGCAAAGAAATTAAACAACTTTCAATTTCTCACCTAAAATCTGGAAGATATTTAATATCAACCAATATTAATAAAAACGCAACAATCATAATTAAAAGATAATGAAACCTATATCTATTTTAATTTTTATTCTCATTAACTTACCTATTCAGGCACAACTTAATTTTTCTCAACCCGATTTTTTCAGAAATAAAAGAGAGTTACCCTTGATCAATATGAACATTGATTTAAATGTAAGAATTACTGACTTTGGGGCAATCCCAAATGACGGTAAAGATGATGGAATAGCCTTTCAGCGAGCATTAGAATATTGTAAAAAGAGTACATCAGCAGGAAAAAAAGTTCAGTTATCCCTAAAGAAAGGAACCTATGATTTGTTTAAAGGAGCAAATGGAAATCATTTAATAGAGTTAAAAAAAGCAAAAAACATTATAATCTCAGGAAACGCTTCTGAGATTATTATTCACAATCCACAAAAAGGATTTTTATCTATTTTTGGTTGTGAAAACATTATTGTTAAAGATCTTTATATAGATTATGATCCACTTCCTTTTACGCAAGGTAAAATTGTTGCTATTGACAATAAAAACAAAACCTTTGACTTTAAAATAGACAAGGGATTTCCTAATGTAAACGAACAAATGTTTGAAAATTCTCCTGAAGTATGGGGTATGTTAATGGACCCTAAAACCCCTGGGAAACTAAAAGATGGTGCTCCTTCATTATACCCAAGTAAAGATTGGGTTAAAGTTACTAAAGGAATATTTAGAGCTTCTTTAAAATCACCAAAACATCTAAATAGCATGTCTGTTGGCGACTTATATGTTCATATAGCAAGATATAATGGAAAAACAATTTTCAAATCAAGCATCAGTAAAAACATTACTTTTTTAAAGGTAACTAGTTATACTAGCCCAGCGGGTAGCTACGCTGCATTTAACATGAAAGAATGGAACATAATTGGCTGTGAAATAAGAATAAAAGAAGGAAGAATTCACAGTGCCAATGCCGACTGTGTACATGTAAGCGGCAGTACATTTGGACCTTGGATAGAGCATTGTTTATTTGAAGGATATAGTGATGATGCTATCAACTTAAAACATACCAAAAGGAGTATCCTAAAACAAGTTTCAGCTACAGAATTAATTTTAAAATATAACGTTGTTAAAGGAGACATCATAAAAATTTACAACCCAAGAGAAGGAATCCTTATTGGAACGTCTAAAGTACTTAAAAGTAAAAATTTAGGTAATGCTCAAACACAAGTAACTTTAGAAACTCCAATAAATGAAAAATTAAAAATAGGTGAGACCAAAAGGCATGATATTGCCTATTTAGACACCCAATCTTGTGAATCTTTTGTAATAAGAAACAATACTTTTAGAAATGCAAGGAGGTATGGAATGTTACTGCAAAGTAGTTATGGAATTGTAGAGAAAAATGTTTTCGAAAATCTTAGTCAATGCGCAATATCTATGAACAATGGTGTAGATTGGGGAGAAGGGTTTGCATCACATCATATTACAATAAATCAAAATATCTTTAACAACTGTGGGTATGATGCTACGTATTTTAAAGACTATAATGCAGCGGCTATAAGATTGAGAGTTACCAAGCTCAAAAACCCTGAGGCAAAAGGAAAATGGTGTGGAGTTGCGACAACAGATTGGCAAGGATTAAAAAATATTAAGATTACAAAAAATACCTTTTCATATAATAAAAGAGCTTTGTCTATTGAATGCTCACAGAATGTTATTATAAAAGATAATATGTTTATACACAACTCTAAAGACAAATCAGAAACTCAAGAAGTTATTCTAAATAGAAACAATTCTAATTTAATTTTTCAGAACCAATAACACTTATTATAAACCGATTGAAGAAGCTGTCTTCCCAATAGAGCCATCTATAATCCTTAAAAAGTTATTCTGTTAACTGATAAGAAAAATGATGCTTTTAAGACCGTAAACACAATTAATCTCTACATATAAAAAGAGAATAAAATAATGTCTAAAAGAGTTTTATTTATCTTGCTATTATCAATAGCACCCTCGTGACTCAAACTCAAAAAAAAAAAACATTGTTCTGTTTTTATAGAACTTGGGTTGGTCTGTATGTATCTGTACACTCAAAAGAGTGGAAATTAATGGTTTTCGATCTGGGGAAAAAGAATTATACAATCTAAAAACAGACCCAAAAGAAAGTAATAATGTATTTGATCTAAACCCTAAGATTGGAAAAAAATTAATTTCAAAATTGGTGAAATGGGAAAAAAATGAGTGTTACTCAATTCTCAGGAATCAAATAACAAATAATTTATTGGGCCTTTTTTATTTTTATATCTCTTAACTCACCTGTTCCCCATTCGCAACATTATCCATAGAAGGTTGTAAAAAGGCTAATTTCCCATCCTTAGTATCAGTCATCAATATCATTCCCTGACTTTCAACTCCTCTTAATTTTCTTGGTGCCAAATTGACTAAAACAGAAACCTGCTGTCCGATAATATCTTCTGGTTTAAAACTTTCAGCAATTCCAGAAACGATGGTTCTTATATCAATTCCAGTATCTACTTTTAAGACCAATAATTTTTTTGTCTTCGGCATTTTTTCAGCTTCAACTATCGTTCCCACTCGGATATCCATTTTTGAAAAATCTTCAAAAGTAGCTGTTTCTTTTTGTGGCTCTACCACTTTCGCTTCCGCTTCGTTTGCCAATTTTGTAGCTTCTAATTTATCTAATTGTTTTTGAACTTCTTCATCTTCAATTTTTGCAAATAGTAATTCTGCTTTTCCTATTTGATGTCCACCTACAATCAATACTTTTTTTGAACGAACATCTTCCCAAGAGTTCTCGATATGATTCTCCTCTGTCGAGTCACTCGAATTCAACTGCAGCATGTTTTTCAATTTTGTTGATGTAAACGGCAAGAAAGGTTCAGATAAGACAGACAATCCTGTAGCAATCTGCAAAGCAACATACATAATTGTTTTTACGCGTTCCGGATCTGTTTTTATTTGTTTCCATGGCTCTTCATCAGCCAAATATTTATTCCCCATACGGGCAAAATTCATCAACTCGCTCAATGCTTCTCTAAAACGGTAACGTTCTATCGATTTTGAAATGATTTGTGGATATGCTCTTAACTGTTCTAACGTTTCTTCATCAACATCAGAAAATTCATTCGGTACAGGAACAATACCTTGGTAATATTTATTTGTCAATACCACTACTCTATTGATAAAATTCCCAAATATAGCAACCAACTCATTGTTGTTACGTGCTTGAAAATCTTTCCAAGTAAAATCGTTGTCTTTTGTTTCAGGAGCACTTGCTGTCAATGCATAACGCAAGACATCTTGTTTGTCTGGAAATTCCTCTAAATATTCGTGCAACCAAACGGCCCAGTTTTTAGAAGTAGATAATTTATTTCCTTCTAAATTTAAAAATTCATTGGCAGGTACATTCTCGGGTAAAATATAAGACCCTTCTGCTTTTAGCATTGCTGGAAAAATAATGCAGTGAAACACAATATTGTCTTTTCCAATAAAATGCACCAATTTGGTGTCTTTGTCTTTCCAATACGGTTCCCAATCTTTTCCTTCTCTAGCAGCCCATTCTTTGGTAGATGAAATGTATCCTATTGGAGCATCAAACCATACATAGAGTACTTTTCCTTCACCACCTTCAGCGGGTACAGGAATTCCCCAATCCAAATCACGTGTGACCGCTCTTGGTCGCAAACCATCATCGATCCATGATTTTACTTGTCCGTATACATTAGACTTCCAATCCTTTTTATGCCCTTCTAAAATCCACTCTCTTAAAAAAGCTTCATGTTTGTCTAAAGGTAAAAACCAGTGTTTTGTTTCTTTTAAACTGGGCACATTTCCAGTAATTGCAGATTTAGGGTTTATTAAATCCGTAGCATTATGAGACGTTCCACATTTTTCACATTGATCTCCGTAGCTTTCCTCATTTCCACATTTTGGACAGGTACCTACGACAAAACGGTCTGCTAAAAACTGCTTCGCTTCTGCATCGTATAATTGTGCTTCCACTTTTTCTATAAATTCTCCTTTTGCGTCTAATTCTTTAAAGAACTCAGAAGCCGTTTCGTGGTGAATTGGCGCTGTCGTACGAGAATAATTATCAAAAGTAATTCCAAAATCTAAAAACGATTTTTTGATAATCGCATGGTATTTATCTACGACATCTTGAGGTGTTACTCCTTCTTTTTTTGCTGTAATGGTAATAGGTACTCCGTGCTCATCAGAACCACAAACAAAAGCCACATCTTTCCCTTTTCCTCTTAAATAACGTGCATAAATATCTGCAGGCACATAAACACCAGCCAAATGACCAATATGTACAGGTCCGTTTGTATAAGGCAATGCCGCAGTAATTGTAATTCTCTTTGGATCGTTCATCTTCAAATTTTAATGAGCGCAAAGTTACATATTAATGTTGATTATAGCTAAAACCAACAGTACCTACCTACGATTTTAATTACACCAACATTATTTCACTTTTTTCTGAGTACTTTTGCTCTTTAATCTTCTAAATAACAATCTCAATTACGACTGCTTAATCTATCGAATGGACAAACTTATCGACTTACTTTTTGGTTATAAAAAAATAAAATTATTCTATTATCTTAGAACCTATTTTATTCACCTTGCCCCTACTTGGTATGACAATTGGTATCGGAAATATTTAAAAAACAAATTTAGTTCTGCTGAAGAAATTGAAACGCTCAAAAATAGAGTGCGTTATTACAACAAACTTCAAACAAATAAAACTTTAGAACCTTCTGCTAAAACAATTGCCCAACTATCACTTAAAGAAAGTATTAAGGTTTATTATTATGACACTATTGAATATCTAAAATATTTTAATAAAACACTAAAAATCAACACCCTGTTCGGAGATATCGTTCACACACCTAACACTCCAACAATTGTAAAAAGCAGACCCATTGTCAATAATGAAAACTCTATACTTCTAAACCTTAATAAGGTTCGTCATTTTTTATTCATTAAAGACAAAACTAAGTTTTGTGATAAAAAAAACGAATTAACCGGCAGAGGTTTTGTCAATGAATACAAACGCCTGAGAATACAGTTTTTAGAAAAACATTTTACAAACCCGTTGTGTGATGTTGGACATACCAATAATTTTAACGACAACAAATGGCAAGTCGACTTTATGTCAATTCACCAGCAGCTAAAATTTAAATTTATTCTATGCTGGGAAGGAAATGATGTAGCTACCAATTTAAAATATGTGATGTCTTCCAATTCACTTGCCGTATCCACAAAACCGAAGTACGAAACTTGGTTTATGGAAGGAGCTCTAATTGGAGGTGTTCATTATGTTGAAATCAAGGATGACTTCTCTGATTTAGATGAAAAAATTCAATACTATTCAACACACATTGAAGAGGCTGAAAAAGTAATAAAAAATGCAAACGAATACACGAAGCAGTTTCAAAATAAAAAAAGAGAAGATTTAATTTCTATTTTAGTTTTAGAAAAATACTTTAAAAACACCGATCAAGTAGAATAAAAAATGCTCCATTTCAATATTAAAATGGAGCATTTTTTATTCTACTTTTATAAATCCTCAATTACATTTTTATCAATGTTAATCTGAGATTCTCCATGGTAACTAATATCCACTCCCTCTAGTTCATGTTTTTCATGAATACGAGCACCTCCTGTCATCTTTGCAACAACAACAAAAACTACATAGGTAGCAATAGCTGAATAAACAACTGTAGCACCAACAGACTTTAACTGTAATAATATTTGCCAAGGGTTTCCATCAATCCAGCCAGCTCCATCAGGGTTTACAATCGAAGTTGCAAACACACCTGTTAAAATTGCACCTGCAATTCCAACCAAACCGTGCATTCCAAAAGCATCTAAAGTGTCATCATGACCTGTAAAAGATTTAAATTTTACAACTCCCCAATATCCAACAAGACTTCCAATGGCTCCAATGGCTAAAGCCCCAGTAACATCAACATATCCAGCAGCAGGGGTAATGGCAACCAATCCTGATACTGCACCAGAAGCAACACCAATTAAAGTTGGTTTCTTAACAATTTTCCATTCTATAATCAACCAAACCAATCCTGCAATACATGCAGCAACATTTGTATTTAATATCGCTTGTGCAGCAATTCCGTTTGCTCCGTATGCAGAACCACCATTAAAGCCATGCCAACCGAACCACAATAAAGCAGCTCCTAAAATCATTAATTTAATAGACGAAGGTTTTCTTTCTTCGTGTAAGTGTAATCGTTTTCCAAGCATTAACGAAAGTACCAAGCCAGCAACACCGGCATTTACGTGTATTACAGTTCCTCCGGCGAAATCTAAATCTCCATGTAAAAATCCTTCAGAACCCCATACCCAGTGGCAAACTGGAGCATATACTACAATCACCCATAAAAAAGAGAAAATTGTCCAAGTAGAAAATTTCACTCTTTCGATTATAGAACCAGAAACAATCGCTACGGCAATGGCTGCAAAAGTACCTTGAAACATTACATCTAATAAAGTAGGAATAGTTCCTGTTGTATCTGTTGGTCTAATTCCGTGCAATAAAAGATAATCGAATCCTCCTATAAATGCATTCCCTTCAGCAAAAGCAAAACTATATCCTATAATTACCCAAGCAATAATTCCAGTACAAAAAGAAACGAATGACATTCCTATTGTATTCAATACTGATTTATTTTGAGTCAAGCCAGAATAAAACAGCGCCAAACCTGCTGGTGTCATCATCATTACCAATGCAGTAGACATTAACATCCATGCAGTATCTCCTGTATCAATATCATTAGTTGCAAAAGTTGAAAGTCCGCTCAACATTGCAATACTTAAAGTGATTATTTTTTTCATAAAAAGAATTAATTTATACTTACTTAACTAAGTAACTACCTAGTTTTAAAAGTGCAAAACTACGTAATTTTAACCAAAAAGACCAAATACCCACTAAAAATTACCATAATAAAACATGTCATAACGCAGTTTATTATATGTACCTTTTTAAAACCTGAGATTATTAATAATAATATTTACTATTAGTTTGCCGGACGAAAGTTTCAGAAAAAATTAATTAATTGTATTTTTGTATTCCTTGAAACATGAAAAAATTGAAGATTCTTATATTATTCTGTTGTAGTTTCTACACAGTATTTGCACAAACTACAGTTATGAAAAGACCTATATCTTTACAAGAAGGAGACACTATTGCTATTCTGGCTCCCGCAGGAATTATTAAAAATACAGCATCTATTCATGAAGCATCAGAACTGGCAAAAAGTTGGGGGTTGTATGTAGTGCTTGGAAAACATGTCTTTACAAAAAACAATCATTTCGCTGGATCCGATTCACAACGCTTAGAAGATTTTCAAGAAGCTTTAGATGATACTTCAATCAAAGCTATTTGGTGTGCGAGAGGTGGCTATGGTACTGTTAGAATTGTTGATGATTTAGATTTCTCTGTTTTTCAAAAAAACCCAAAATGGATTGTTGGTTACTCAGATATTACTGTCCTTCACAATCATGTTCATTCCCTTGGCATCGAGACCTTACATGCAATGATGCCTGTAAATATGGAATTCTCCGAAGACAGCAGAAAAGAAAGTGTGTCTACATTTAAAAAAGCGCTTTTTGGAGAGGAAATAACATATAGCATTCTATCTACTATATACAACATAACAGGAAAGGCATCAGGACAATTAGTGGGAGGGAATTTGACTATTTTAGAAAACTTATTAGGAACTCCATCTGCTCTAGACACATCTAATAAAATTTTATTCATTGAAGAAATCGGTGAATACAAATACCATATTGATCGTTTGCTAAGAGCTTTGGATAGAAATGGTTCTTTTAAAAACTGTAATGGCTTGGTGATTGGTGATATGACAAGAATAAAATCTAACAACCCTGCTTTTGGACAAAATATTGAAGCTGTTATTTTAGCTATCGTTGCCAAATATAATTTCCCTGTACTCTTTGATTTTCCCGCAGGTCATGAACCTGAAAATAGGGCTTTGTATTTAGGGAGAAATATTACATTAGATGTAACAGCCAGCTCTGGATCAATACATTTTATTGATTAAATAATATTTCAGAATTAGCAAAGGCTAGCCGACTAAAAAAGACATATGAAGTCAAAAAATAAAAATCGCATTGCCATTGGGCTCTATTTCTTTTTTACTGGATTGTGTTTCTCTAGTTGGGCTTCTAGAATTCCCAATATCAAAGATTTCTTTTATTTCAACGAGGCAGAATTAGGAAACCTACTACTTGTTATGCCGATCGCATCAGTAATTGGACTTCCTATTTCAGGTTGGGTTATTTCTAGATGCAACAGTCGAGGTCCTTTAATGATTTCTTTTGTACTTTATAGCCTCTCTTTGATAGGAGTTGGGTTCTCCACACAGCTTTGGATGTTGGTCATTTCTTTAACTGGATTTTCATTATCCCTAAGAATGATCAATATAGCAATCAATACCCAAGCGATCACACTTCAAAAAGAGTACAAGAAAAAAATAAATGGTGCTTTTCATGGTTTCTGGAGTTTAGGTGGTATTGTAGGTTTGTTATTTGCTACCTTACTTATAAAGTTAGAGGTTAGCATAGAAATACACTTGACATTAGTGGCTTTTACAACAGTCTTATGTACCTCATTATTTTACGCTAACTTAGTAGAAAATGACAAGCCTAGAACTGGTAACAAAATAATTCTTGGAAAGCCAGATGTATTTGTTTTATACCTTGGACTGATCGTCTTTTTTGCTGCCGTTTGCGAAGGGGGTATTTACGACTGGAATGGGGTTTATTTCAAAGAAGTAATACATACAGAAATTTTCACACTTGGTTACTTGAGTTTTATGATTTGTATGACTATTTCTCGTTTCTTTTCAGACCGTGTAATTGAGGGAATTGGAGTTGAAAAAACGTTTTTAATAAGTGCTCTTTTCATTGTATTAGGAATCGGAACAGCTATTGTATTTCCTGTTTTTTGGCCTGCAATGATTGGTTTTTGCATCACTGGGTTTGGAATTGCGACTATTTTCCCAATGGCATTTTCTTTGTCTGGAGAATCTGCAAAATATTCACCTGGAGTATTGATCTCAATTATTTCAACTTATGGTATTGTTGGCATGTTGTTAGGGCCTCCACTGATTGGATATCTCGCATATATTTTTAGCCTACAAGCTTCATTTATTGTTTTTATATTCTGTGGGCTGCTATTTATTCCGCTCTCAAAGCTTTTGTTCAAAATTCAAAATAAGTTATAATTATAGAAAAGTTAGAGCTAAAGGCTGAGACCTACGCCATATAGCACCTCAACATTTAACAACTTCTTATTTAATCACTGGATAACAATCATTATCCTCGTCATCCTCTAAATTAGGTTTTGGATATAGTGTTTTAGATACTTTTCCTATATGGTTCAGTGCTTTTCTTTCTGGGTAATTGTTTATTCTATTTGTTATGTATTTCATTTTTAGTGAATAAAAAAGACGCCTACTAGGCGCCTTTATATATTTTTTGAATACCTACTTCTAAACCTATTCTGAAATTTTATAAAGGCATATTAAGACCACCATGATATAACTGTTTTTGACAAACATATATACCAATCGAATTGATAAGGTTGACATTTTGACTGATTTTGTTTTCATAATAAAATAGCTCAGGTAATTTGTAAGCCTAAAAAAGCGTCCATTGAATAGGGACTTTTGATTATTTGAATAGTATATACTGTTATACAATACCGTCCTTGATGTATGGTTTTTGACCATAATCAATCGAATAGGATGCTTACAAAAAGCAATTAAATTAGTGTTTTTTGTTTTCATTTGAATTGCAAACATGCTTTTTTTTAGCTGATAAACAAGAGGTTAATTCTATTATTTTTCATCAAAAGAAAAGCAACATCCAAAGAACTCAAGAATCTTTTTGTATTTTACAAATAAAAATGGCTATTCACAATGAACTAGGGAAAAAAGGAGAATTGCTTGCTGCTAACTTTCTTCTTAAAAAAGGATATACGATTCTCGAAAAAAATTGGCGGTATTTAAAAGCAGAAGTTGATATTATTGCACAAAATAAAGGAACTTTGGTTATTGTTGAAGTCAAAACTAGATCTTCTGATTATTTTGGAGATCCGCAAGATTTTATCAACCCAAAAAAAATTCAACTGCTTGTGGAGGCTGCCAACGAATATGTAATTTCAAGAAATTTAGATGTTGAAGTTCGTTTTGATATTATCGCAATACTTTTAAATAACAAAACTAAAAAAATTGAACATTTAGAAAATGCTTTTTTGCATTTTTAATTTCCAAAAAATGCTAATAAAAATCTACATCAAAAAAGATGCTACGATCTTCTTACACCAAGGAAATTATTATTTCATTTAATAAAAACCAATTAATAGAGAAGCGGTATGGGAAAAATTTAAGAAGCTCAAAATTTCTATTAATTGATTATAATAAAAACAAATATTACACCTGCTCTACTTACTCATCTAAAAAAACTGGAATTGTTTTTCCGCTAAATAAAGGAGTCAAAGAAACTACGGAACAATCCAAGAGCGATAAAACTATTCTTGGCTTACAATGCAAAAAACATGTAACCATGATCAAGGGAAAACCCTATGACGTTTGTACTACATAAACCTATGGATTGCAATATAATAAGAATTTTAATCTAAAAGGGTTTGTATTGCAATATGCTGATTATGACAAATATCTTGGTCCCTAAAAGGTAATTGCTAAAAAAAATTGATCCTTATAAGTTACCCGAATCTAACTACTCTTTAGAAGATGTAAAAATATATACTTTAGAAGAATATAAACTGCTCCGAAAAAACAAACAACCTGCAACAAGTAGTCATACAAAAGTTATCAACGATAAAATGGGCTCACTGACGCCTGAGTATTGATTTAGATCTATTTCAGGTAAAAAATTTAATTCTAAAAAAATAATTGGAAAAGTAGTCGTTTTAAATTTTTGGTTTACAACCTGCCCACCTTGTAAAGATGAAATTCCTCATTTGAATAAACTTAGAAAAAAATACTTAAGAAATTCTGAAATAGAATTTATTGCCATTACGCTAGATAGCGAATACAAGTTAGATAGCTTTCTATATAGATACCCTTTCAGCAATGCCATTATACCCGATGGACGCTTTTTTGCGACTAAATTTGAAACTCCCTTCTATCCAACAAATATTGTAATCTATAAAAATGGCGTTATTCAATATTACAATGCAGGAGGTATAAAATCAGCTGATATTGGGTTGATGGCACAAAAAACTGATCGATCATTAGAAAGATTATCGACAGTAATTAGATAGGAAATTACAATTTTGTATTTTTAACCCCTAATTAAAAAAAACGCAGAAACTAATGTTGTATCGTTTGTTTAAATTCCTTTTTTACCTTACTACTAGAGCTTACTTTAAGTCACTATTCATTCAAGGACAAGAGCAAATTCCTGAAAAAGGTCCTATTGTATTTGTGGTAAATCACACCAGTGCATTTATGGATCCTATTTTATTAGCGACACATATAAAACGAGAGTTATATTTTCTTGCTCGTGGCGATGCTTTTAAAAGTTCTTTTTCTAAATGGCTGTTTCCAAAACTACATATGATACCTGTCTACAGACCAGATCTATTTCCAAACGACATGCATAAAAACAAACAGGTTTTTGAAAAGTGTTTTGAACATTTGGAGAATCAAAGAACTATTATGATTTTTCCTGAAGGAATTAGCAAAACAGAAAGAAGACTACGACCTATTAAAACAGGAGGATCAAGAATAGCGCTGACCGCAGAAGAAAGAAATAATTTTGAACTTGGAACAGTAATTATTCCTATTGGAATTAATTATACAAACCCTCATCATTTTAAAAGCGATGTCTTTGTAAAGATTGGTGAGCCCATAAAAGTTAGTGATTTTAAAGAAGGCTACCTGGAACACAAAAAAAGAACTGTTACAAGACTTACAGAAATTATTAAAAATAAACTTGAAGAGTTAACTATTAGTATTGAAGAAGAGAAACATGAAAATATCATTCAACAACTAGAAATTTTATTCAGAAGTAGTTTAATTATAAAAACCGAAGACGGACACATCGCTCCTAAAGACTTTGAACTTTCAAAAGATATTGTTTCTACTGTTGAGTACTATTCTAAAAACAAACCTCAACTGCTTGAAGCATTTGAAACAAAAATCACTAATTATCTTACCAATTTAAAGAGATTAAAAATTAGAGATACTCAAATTCGAAATGACAACACGTCATTAAAAAAACCAATTCAATTCTTCTACTTTATTTTAGGATTCCCTATCTTTCTATATGGCTATATTTTTAATTTTATTCCATTTAAATTAGCAGATATTTTGGCTAAAAGCATTCCTGTAAGGCCTGATTTTATAGGATCTATGAAGCTAGGTCTTGGAATGTTTATCTTTTTAATCTGCTATATTATTGAGAGTATCGTTTTTGCAAATTGTATAAATACGCTCTGGGCACTTCTTTTTGTGCTAAGCTTGTACCCTATAGGTCTATTTACAGTAAATTACATCAAAGAATATTTCAAAGCAAGAGGAACTTTGAAATATCTTTTCTTAAAAAGAAGGAAATCTGCTCTTATCAATGAATTAAAAACAACAAGACAAGAGCTTGTTACTGAACTTGAAGAAGGGAAAGACTTCTACCTGAATCAAAAAAACTAAGGATAACTCATCTTTAATGAAAAAGTATTGTGTACTTTTTATTTTCTTTGTTCTGAGTAATTCTATTGGCTATAGTGAAAATAAGGAAATTTCTGTATTTGAAAGGGTAGATCGTATTTTAGAACCCAGTCCTAATGGAACTAATATTTCATATATTCCTTTTGATCCAAATACTAAGGCTACTTTATTTGTTATAGGTTTAGAAATTCCTATGGCCCATTATTTTACTGTAACTCTAAATATAGTATTCACTACCTATGATAAAAATAATTGGTGTGCCAACGCCTACTAACAATGTACAACTAAGATGCACTGTATTTCTTAATTTAGAGTAACAGCAAACCCTTTATTTATAAATATTCGCAGTGTACTTCTTGATCAACTAACTACTTCAACAAAGAAACTGCTTCTTTCAATTCTTTATAACTCTTTGGTAATGCAATAATTCTTTTATTTGCATTCAATAAAAGATATGTAGGAGTAGCTTCCACGTTGTATGACCTAGCGATCGTATTTACCCATTTCCCAATGCCTAATACATGTTCCCATCCTTTAAAATTAGGAATCAACTTTTTCCAATCTATATCGTTCTTTTCCAATGCCACTGCAATTACTTGAACGTTTTTATACCCCTTTAAAAAAGCATACATTTCTGGAAGTTGTGCTTTACAGTGCGAACAGCCTGTGCTCCAAAAAACAATAATGTAATTTTTGTGTGTTGCTATTTCTGATAGTTTTTTATGTTCTTCCCATGAAAAATCTGGAGCAATAGCACCTATAACAACTTGCAGTTTCGCTAACGTTTCTATCTTATATTCATTATTTTGAATTTGAGCAGGAAGCAAGTCGTAATAAGATTCAAACAAAAATGACACCAATTCAATATCTTCGTATTCTACAAACTCATTGATCATAATTTGAATCAATTTTTTTTGTAAATTTTCATCTTTTGGAATTTCTAATACATTCTTTATAGACGCTTTATAAAGCCCTTCTTGGATTTTAAGATCTTTAGAATAATTCAAATTAAATATATAATCTATCATTCTATCTACTAAAAAAGAAGATTCTATTAAAACCTGATCAGTAAAGGAGATATGCTTAAAAAAATTTGTTTTACAATTTTCTATATATACCTTTGGAGAGCGTACAATCTTTCGTGCATTGTAGCGCTGTGTCGCTTTAATAAAATGGTATGCCAACATATCTTTTGAAGCCGATTCAAATTCTTTCTGAATGTCTTTTAACTCATAATACGCCTCTCTATACATATTTTCTAAAACAGGCTTAGCTTCTTTAAAATAAGCAACTTGTAAAGAATCTATATATTGTTGAGCACCTGAAACATTTTGCAAATAGGATTGGTACATCTTATTCTCTCTTGAAGTACTAAAAACAGCCGTTTGTTCAGCATAATCTGGGTTAAAAGTAAACGATACGTCCTCTTTGTTGAACAAAAAATCTAAGAATCCATGTTCTTCTAATCTATACACAACCCTATACATTCCTACAGAAGAAGTAGTAGGAATTTCAAACGAAAACTGTTGATTGACAATCTTAGAATTTTTTATATAATATTGACTTCCTTCTTTTACCTGATACAACATCGCCCATTTAATATCTTTATTAAAAGGCTCAAGGGTTCCTTTAATTGCATACTGAGCGTATGAAAAAAAAGCAATCCATAAAAATAAAAAAGTAAGATTTCTCGTTTTCATAAAGCAGTTTTGTTCAAAAAAAATAAAAATCAAGGAACTATTCCTAGTCTTCCGAAGAAAAATATTTTACAATCGCTTCTTTCATTAAAATTGTTTGTTCCCCTGCTTTCAATGTCGGCAAGTCTTCTAAAGATTTATAATGAGGCCAACCATCAGGATCTATATAATCGAATTCATAATAACCATATGGTTCCAATAAACGGCAAATTGCAATATGCATCAAATTTACTTTTTCATCTTTTTTAAAAGATTGAATTCCTTTACCTAATTCTTGTACTCCTATTAGATACAGAATCGCGTCCAAATCCAATGTATCTCCATCTGCAAATTTATCGGATAAGAATTTTACTACAGATTTCCATCCCTCTTTTAATTGTATATCTCTTGACATGTTTTTTCTTAATTATTGAAAGCAAAGATACGTCAATTGTAGAAAATCGTATGACTTCTCACTTTCAACTTTCCACTTCTCTCTTTTCACTTCTCTCTTTTCACTT
>CEWR01067176.1_pt1 | contig 16366 bp, 16 predicted proteins | sample 356321 | NCBI WGS metagenome assembly CEWR01 (sample SAMEA2621551, study PRJEB7988) | marine metagenome | biome: marine biome (ENVO:00000447); feature: mesopelagic zone (ENVO:00000213); material: "saline water (ENVO:00002010), including plankton (ENVO:xxxxxxxx)" | depth 790 m
TGCCATGGCAACCCTCGCTGCGATCATTCATCGCACCAAGACCGGCGAGGGACAACACGTGCAAGGGTCTCTTCTCGCATCCGCGCTATCGATCGCGAATGGCACGATGATCGAACAAGCGTTGCTCGGCGTTAATCGTTCGGGCACCGGCAATCGAGGGCAAACTTCGGCCCCGTCAGACACTTTTCAGACCAAAGACGGCTGGATACTCGTTCAAGTCGTAGGCAACCCTCTTTACGAGCGTTGGGCACGCCTGATGGGTGAAGACTTATGGCGCACCGACCCCAAATACGCAACGGATGAATCCCGCGGACTACATGCCGTAGATATCAGCACCCGCATGCAGGAATGGACCAGCTCCCGAACGACGACCGAGGCCGTGAAGGCACTCGAAGACGCGAGGATTCCCTGCGGCGAGGTTCTTTCGCCACAAGGAGCCCTCGATAATGAGCAAGTCCAAGCGATGGGGTTCCTCGAGTCTATCGACTATCCCGGAATTGACACCCCAGCACCCATCGCACACATGCCCATGGATTTCTCGACGCTCGATGTCAGCATACGCCGGCGAGCACCAACGCTTGGCGAACACACCAACGAAATTCTCGAATCGTTGGGGTTCGACAAAAGCGAGATCATTTCTTTCAAGGACGCACGCGCAATATGAAGCTATCCATCGCCGCCGTCCGCGAAAAATTCCTGCGTCTACAAAACGAGATCGTCGGCGCTCTTTCGACTCTCGACGGTGGAACCGACTTTCACGGAAAAGATCTCGAGAGTTTTGGTGGAGGATTGTCTCGACCTCGAGTGCTTAGCGATGGCAACCACATCGAAAAAGCTGCCGTACAATTCACGCACAGCCTCGGCGAATCGTTACCCCCAGCGGCGACGGAACGGACCCCGGCCCTCGAAGGATTTCCGTTCCAAGCGACCTCGATCTCGGTCATTATCCATCCACGAAATCCCCACGTTCCTACGACTCACATGAATCTTCGATTTTTCTTGATCGAAGCGGAGGACCCTGTTTGGTATTTCGGCGGTGGCTTTGACCTCACTCCCTATTACCCGTATCGAGAAGACGTTATCCAATGGCACCAAACCGCACGATCGGTCTGTGGTTCCGATGCGCGTTATCGGAAACTCAAAACACAATGCGACGATTACTTTTTCCTCCCGCATCGCGGCGAATCGCGAGGCATCGGCGGACTCTTTTTTGACGATTGGAACGAAGGTGGATTTGAATCAAGCTACTTGTTTGTGTCTGGCGTTGGCGACGCCTTTTTACTCGGTTACAAACCGATTTTTCTCCGTCGAATGCACACGGTTTGGACTGAGGACGAAGAGCACTGGATGCTGCTGCGGAGGGGTCGGTACGCCGAGTTCAATCTCGCCATCGACCGAGGCACGCGTTACGGCATGCAATCCGGGCGAAGAATCGAATCCGTGCTTGCGTCGCTACCGCCACGTGCCGTTTGGATGTACGACCATCAACCCGAACCTGGTTCAAGGGAAGCCGAGTTGATTCTTGACTATCTACAACCACGCGATTGGCTCGAAACCTCCGCCAAATAAAAAGATATAGATTTATAATTTTAAATATATATATTTCAATTAGTTAAAAGAACTATTTAAAGGTAAATATAGAATATGTTTTGGATGGATTGGAAGGTCTCAAAGATCCGTCTCCTAAACGGATGGGGGATCAAGGTCTGACCAACAGTCTGTCTTCGACCTTCGTTACACCTTTGACAGCCACAACTAGCTCCTTTGCACGACGACGTTCCGATTCCGACCGTACCCTTCCATAGAGAGTCACCACGCCCTTATGCACATCGACGTTAATACGCCGTGCCAAAATACTCGCTTCTTTGATCAGACGGACTTTGACGATCGCGTGAATTCCCCGATCATCCGTATATTCGCCGATGGTCCGTCCTTCGGAACCCACCATGTAATTTTGGCATCCGGATACTGCGAACACTCCGACTAAACAAACAACGACCAATCTAATCAATCTGGTTACTCCGAACCCGACGTCATGACAAACTGCTCTAATACTACAAGCTAGTAGTTGCCGCCGTATCCGTAATCTACAAAATAGGATTGTTTATGAACGAAAATCCGACGCTGATCACCAGTGGTTTACGTTTCCCCGAAGGTCCGATCGCGATGCCAGACGGTACGATCATCCTGGTCGAAATCGAACGCGCAACCCTTACGCGGGTTTTGCCTGATGGCAGCACCGATGTAATCGCTCAGATCGGTGGCGGTCCCAATGGCGCCGCAATCGGACCCGGAGGCTACTGCTACATTTGCAACAATGGTGGCTTCGATTGGATCGAAAGGAGTGGCCGCATTTTTCCAGGAGATCAGGCAGAGGATTATCAGGGCGGACGCATCGAACGCGTGAACCTCGAAACCGGCGAAGTCGAGACGCTGTATACACATGCCAACAACGTTCCCTTGCGCGGGCCTAACGACCTTGTTTTCGACCGATCCGGAGGTTTCTGGTTCACAGATCATGGGAAAAATCGTCCGAGGGATCGAGACCGCACCGGCGTGTTTTACGCCCAGGCCGACGGGTCAAGCGTAGAAGAGATCATTTTCCCTCTAGAGGCTCCCAACGGTATTGGTCTTTCCCCCGACGAGAACGAACTTTACGTCGCCGAAACACCGACCGGTCGTTTGTGGGCGTTTCCGCTATCGGGGCCCGGCGTCTTGAACCAAGTACGAGCGGATCGGCCAGACGGCGGACGTTTGTTACAAGGTCGGAATGGCTATTTCATGTTCGATTCACTCGCGGTCGACGCAGAGGGAGGCATTTGCGTCGCGACCCTTATCGACGGTGGTATCACAACGCTATCTCCCCACAACAAAACACCATCCTTTGTTCCAATGCCTGACCGACTCACCACAAATATTTGTTTTGGGGGAGTTGGCCTCCAGACAGCGTTCGTCACGCTGTCTTCCACCGGACAGCTTGTTCGCCTGCCGTGGGACAAACCTGGGCTGCCGCTTAACTTCCTAAATCTCTAAATGCAACGCCCACAAAGAATACGTCTCGCTCTGATTCTATTGGCGTCGTCATGCAGTTATGCGGATCGATTACACTTTGTCATCCCTGCCGGTCCTGGCGGCGGCCTTGACGGTACCGCTCGAGAAATTGGCAGAATCTTCAAAACGCTCGACCGATACGAAAGCATCAGTTACGAAAATATGCCCGGCGGGGGTGGGGGTCGAGCTTTGAGTCGGTACCTTGAAAATCGTTCGCGTTATCAAGATGCGGTGCTCGTTAATTCAACACCCCTGATCGTCAGGAGCCTGCAAGGCCTGTTTCCGCAAAGTTTCCGTGACCTCACGCCCATCGTTGGTCTTATTGCGGACTACGGAATTTTCGTGGTGCGCGCTGATGATCCGATTTTAACGTGGAGCCAACTTTCAACCACGTTCAAATCACGACCCTCCAGGATAGTAGTGGGGGGCGGTTCGGTCCGCGGGAGTCTCGACCACATCGTGCTTGCACTTGCGCTATCGTCCATCAACGTCAACCCTCGTGAGGTCCGTTATTTACCCTACGACGGTGGTGCGAAAGCAATGTTGGCGCTGTTAAGTGGGGAGGTTCGTTTGCTTTCAACGGGGTTGGGCGAAACCATGCCCTTTCTAGATTCGGGCCAAGTACGAGCGCTTGCAGTAACCGCGGCCGAACGCATCGAAACGATCGCCGGTGTCCCAACGTTGCAAGAGTTAGGCCACGACGTTGTCTTTGCTAACTGGCGCGGAATCTTTGCTCAACCCGAACTTCCTACCAAGCGAAAGATCGAACTAATCGAGCAATTTCACGACTTAAGACAAACGAATGAATGGGACGCTACGCTGCAGAAGCGGGGCTGGGCGCCTTTAGACCTTGCCGGCAATGCCTTTGCCAACTACCTGCTCGAACAGGAGAAATTACTTCGAACAACACTGAGTAAACTCGGGTTCATCAATTGAAAGGACGAGCTCTACCTTCAATCTTGCTGGCGTTTGGGGTCGTCTATGTATGGTTTGCCTACGGGATCAATCTCGACCCATGGTCTGCGGCAGAACCAGTGAACTCCCGAACTCTGCCCATTGCCTACGGTTCAATATTGATCCTCCTGTCGACGTTTTTGCTCGTAAGGGGTATGCGTGTGCATGTTGCACGACGCAATCTCGTGCGGCTCACATCAATATCGGCATCCATCATTGGATTTGGATTGCTCCTGCCGCGAGTTGGCGTTTGGCCAGCTCTTATACTGTTACTTGTTAGTTGTCTAATGATCATGGGCGAAAAACGCTGGCACGTCTTCATTTTGGCGCCTCTGCTTGCCAGTCTGGGCGGCTGGTTATTGATCGAGATCTTACTCGGCGTCTATGTTGAACCCGGCGCGTTCTGGAGCTAACAACTGTGTGGGAGGGCATAAGCACTGGTATCGCAACGGCGGTCGACCCAATAAACCTTTGTTGGGTTGTTATCGGCTGCGTTACCGGAACGTTTATCGGCATGTTGCCAGGTCTAGGACCCATCACTGCGATCGCGCTGATGATCCCCATCAGTTACGGGCTCGATCCAGCCGCCGGACTAATTATGATGGCAGGCGTCTATTACGGCGCCGTGTTCGGTGGCTCCACTTCATCCATTTTGATCAATGCACCGGGCGTGGCCTCGACGGTCGCAACGTCTTTTGACGGTTACCCGATGGCTCGCGCAGGCCAAGCAGGACGGGCGCTCGCTATAGCTGCCTACTCCTCATTTGTTGGCGGGTCATTGGGCGCTATCGCACTATTACTGTTCGCATCTTCGTTAGCGGCGATAGCCATCCAATTTCAGTCTCCCGACTACGCCCTCATTCTCGTGATTGCTCTAAGCAGCATTGCCGCTTTCGCCGATCGCGGCCAAATTCTCACGTCGCTAATTGCCGCTGTAATCGGACTTATGTTGGGGACTATCGGGACCGATCCGTCCGCTGGGGTGCAGCGATTTACTTTTGGCCAACTCGACCTACTGGACGGCATACCCTTCATTCTGCTCGCCATGGCGACATTCGCACTCGCCGAAGCATTCCGGATGACAACAGATCGATCTGCAGGGCCAATCCCCTCGCCTGGCAAAAATAACGTACGCCTTTATCCCGGCGACGCTCGAGATATGGCACCAACTGTTTCGCGAAGTTCTGTGCTGGGTTTCTTGATCGGCGTTTTGCCTGGCGCCGGTGCGACGCTGGCAAGTTTCATCGCCTACGATACCGAACGCCGTCTCCACAAAAAGGCAAACCGCGTGCGGGGAATTGCCGCACCCGAATCCGCAAATAACGCGGCATGTACCGGTTCATTCGTTCCTCTGTTAACCCTCGGCATACCGGGTTCAGGTACGACCGCGATATTGCTCGGAGTAATGCTCAGTTATGGCATTCAGCCCGGACCGCGGCTACTCGAAACGGAGCCTGGTGTTTTCTGGGGCGTCATCGTGTCGATGTATATCGGCAATCTCATTTTGCTAGCACTAAATCTGCCGTTGATCCCGTATATCTCACGGGTCATCTACTTATCTAGGAAAATCCTCATTCCCTTTGTCATCGCCTTTTCCATGCTCGGCGTGTATCTGACGACCATGAATCCATTCGACATCTTCCTCATGCTCGGTATCGGTTTGGCCGCTTTTCTACTTCGGTCCGCCGGTTTTCCTTTAGCGCCGTTATTGCTCGGATTTATTCTGAGCGGAATGTTGGAGGAGAATTTACGACGCACGCTCTATCTCTCTGAGGGTTCGTTAAGCATTTTCTTCCAATCGCCTCTGAGCACGACGCTTCTCACGGTTTGTTTAATCGTTTGGACAATTCCTCTCGTGAGAATCGCAAATGACCTTCGTCGCGGTGGAAATCCGCGTGATTAGCGTTAACATAGCCGCCGCTCATGAAAGTTGAGGACATCCCGTGCGTAAAGGCTTCGGATCTAGTAGCGAAAACGAGGACGACGAGAAGATCAATCTGACACCGATGTTGGACGTAGTGTTCATCATGCTCATCTTCTTTATCGTCACAGCGACTTTCGTTAAAGAAATCGGCATCGATGTAAATCAACCCGAAGACGACAAGCCAAAAACAGTCGATCCGGACAAGAAGAGTATCGTCGTTCGTATTAGTAACCGTGATCGCATCATGATCGCGCAACGTGACGTGGACGCACGCTCTGTTCGCGCAAACATAGAACGATTGCATGCTGAAAATCCAGAAGCACCCGTCATCATCCAGCCGCACAAAGACTCGAAAACGGAAACTATGATTCTCGTCATGGACTCCGCACGGCAGGCTGGTGTCTACAACATCTCGTTAGCAGCGGCTAACTAACAGCCTCACCTGGGCTCCGAGCCTACGTTCTAACATGTCGATAGATCTCCGGTCCGACACGGTCACGCAGCCGACCGAAGCGATGCGTGAAGCGATGGCAAGAGCGCAAGTTGGCGACGATGTTTACGGAGAGGATCCTACGGTCAATAACCTAGAGCAGTTCGTTGCCGATCTCCTCGGCTCTGAGGCCGGTTTATTTGTGGCAACCGGAACTCAATCTAACTTGTGCGCTTTGTTAAGCCACTGCAGCCGAGGTGACGAGTACATTGCTGGAGAAGACGCTCATACCTATCGATTTGAAGCAGGTGGAGCTGCCGTATTGGGCGGAATTCAACCCCAGCCCCTGCCATTTGAGGCTGATGGCACATTAGCCCTCGATGCCGTAATCGCGGCAATTAAACCCGACGATTATCATTTCGCACGTACGCGACTTTTGTGCCTCGAAAACACGCAAGCCGGCAAGCCTTTGACCGTCGAATACGTCGCGCAAGCGGCCGATGTTTGCCGCCGTCGTGGGCTCAATCTGCATCTCGACGGTGCTCGCTTATTCAATGCAGCTGTCGACGAAGGCGTATCGGTAGCGGCATACGGTTCCCTTGTCGATTCCGTATCAGTGTGCCTTTCTAAGGGTCTTGGTGCGCCGGCCGGTTCCGTTCTTGTTGGGTCGCACGAATTTATTCACGCTGCCCGGCGTTGGCGCAAGATGCTTGGCGGTGGCATGCGTCAAGCAGGTATCCTTGCTGCAGCAGGCTTATATGCACTTGAACACCACGTCGACCGCCTAGCCGAAGACCACGAGCATGCGACTAGCCTAGCCCATGGGCTTCGAGAAAAAGTAGGGGGTTCAATTAAACAAGCAACCAACATGGTATTTGTTGATGTGCCACAGCTTGACGACGTCCGCGCTAGGCTCGCGCGGAAAGACGTATTGACCTCAGGGTCAAGATGGGTGGTACACCTCGATATCACCCGAAAGGACATCGAATTCGTGCTCAACGCAATTTAGAGGCTATCCAACGATTCCAACAATGGTTCCCGTCAAACATGCCACCAACGTACCCGAAAGCAGCGTTTTGGGACCAAGCGTTAACAAGTCTTTGCGCCGTTCTGGAACCAACGCACTCACGCCGCCTATCAGAATGCCCAAGCTACCAAAGTTGGTAAAGCCACACAGTGCATACGTCAGGATGAGTCGTGTATCCGGTAGTAAAGAATCTCCCAGCGCACCAAATTCAAGATAGGCTACCAATTCGTTCAAGATTAACTTGGTTCCCAAAAGGGCCCCAGCAGTTTGCGCATCTACCCAATCAATGCCCATGATCCACGCAATAGGAGCGAAGACCCATCCCACTATCCACTGCAACGTCAAAGGCTCACCGGAGACCATAAAGTTCCCAAGCATGTAGTTAACGAGGCCAACCAAGCTCATCAAGACGATCACCATGGCGCCAACATTAACCACCAGCCTCACACCATCCATGGTGCCGCGGGCCACCGCGTCCATGGAACTCTCATAGCTGAGCGCATCAGCCAGATCGCCGCCTTCGGTGATCTGCTCTTCCGGGATAAGAACGCGCGAAACCAACACGGCTCCTACCACGTTGATGACCGACGCCGTCAACACGTGCCCTATGGCCCCATCGATCACCGGCGTCAACACGTTCGCATACAACACCATGATGGACCCCGCGACCGTTGACATACCGCAGGTCATCACGACAAACAATTCAGAACGCGACAGGTTACGCAGATAAGCTCGGATAACTAACGGGGCTTCCACCATCCCAAGGAATACGCTCGCGGACGCAGCAACTCCCACTGCACCACCGACACCCAACGATCGGCGTAATACCCAGGAAAACCCACGGATGACAATTGGCAGGATCCGCCAATGCCAAAGTAAAGCAACGACCACACTGAAGACGAGGATCTGAGGTAGTACCCTGAAGGCGAAAATGTAAGGCATCGAATCACCGGTTAATTCGAACGGTAGATTCGTGTCACCCCCCAAGAAACCAAACACAAGCCGGGTCCCTTCACGCGTCGCCGCTTCCATTGCATACACGACCTCGTTAAGCGATAGCAGCGCGTGGCGAAAAAATCCAATATTTAAGAGCACGTATGCGAGCACCACTTGGATGAAGAGAGCGATCGCTAATTGTTTAACGCGTACGGCGCCACGGTTCTCGCTAAACAACCACGCGAGCGCCAATAATCCAATGAGACCAATCAGTCCTTGCACAACGAGCCATCCGTTGATAGACCGACTAGAGTTTACTCGAAGGAGGATGTCTCATCGCGCGCATATTAATTACCGGTACCCTTGCTATCGACTACGTCGCCACGTATGCAAACGATTTCGACGAGCTACCGAGCCACCGTGGACTGAATTTTTCGATCCATCTCGATCGCCTCCACCGACATTTTGGCGGTTGCGCCATGAACCTCGCGTACAGTCTAAAGTGCCTAGGCCATGATCCGATTCCTTTTGTATTTACGGGCCGCGATCTTGACGACGACTATCGAGCACACCTGTCGCGAATGGCGATAGATCAAGACGGAATCGTCCGGGTCGAAACCGCTCCTCATTCTTCACATGCGTTCATCTTTACTGATGTCAATGGCAATCAATTCACCGGTTTTTACCCAGGTCCAACAAGAACCCCGGAATTCGAAATGCATCTCCGCCGAGTTATCCGCGAAAAGCATGCCATCGATTACGCTATCATCGCGCCCGATATCCCGGCCAACATGATCGCCGCTGCGGGTATTCTGAAGGGATGTGGTACGCCCTTTTTGACTGATCCCGGCCAGGGGATCACTGATTTCAGCGCGACTGATTGCCAAACGCTGGTGGAACTATCGAATCGGATAATCATGAATCAATTTGAATACGATACGTTACGAACGCACACCGCCGTCGACAACATCACGGAACTCGTTATCACCGAGGGTTCACGAGGAGCCCGCTGGATGTGTAGTGACAGCGAGGGCACTGAGTCTGCGGTGGTACCAATTCGACCGCTCGATCCAACCGGTTGTGGCGATGCCTTTCGGGCAGGCTATGTCCATGCTCAACTGCTTGGAGCCAGCTACCGCGACGCCGTTCGGTGCGGCGCCGTCGTCGCAAGTATCAATATCGAGTCGTTCGGAACCCAAGAACATCACTTGGACAATCTTGTTGAGCGATACATCACTGCATGGAACGAACGACCAAGCTGGTTATAGCGATTTGGCATCGCTAACATGACGTAATGGACACTGGATCTATCATTCTACTAAACGGTTCATCGAGTTCGGGCAAGACGACGCTCGCCATAATGTTGCAACAACTGCTCCACGACCCATACCAGCACGTTGCACTGGATCAATTTCGCGACGGCTTACCAGGGCGTTATCGTGGGTTCAACTCCGCGGAAGGCACAACTGGGGCAGACGGGCTGAATATCGCTCCTACCGACCTAAACGGCGAATCGGTCACGGCCGTTCGATTTGGCGATCATGGCCACAAACTACTCAAGGGCATGCGGCGCGCCATAGCCGCCATCGCTCACGGCGGCTTGAATGTCATCATCGACGATCTTCTTTTCGAAGAATCTTTCGTCGCAGATTATGCCCGCGTCCTTGTTGACTTCGAGGTTACGGTCGTCGGTGTACGTTGCCCATTGGACGTTGTCCGTCAACGCGAATCCGAACGCCCTGGGCGTTTTCCAGGTACGGCCACATGGCACTTCGAGAAGGTCCACGAGCACATGGTCTACGACGTAGAGGTAGACACCGCCAACAATTCGCCCAGGAAGTGTGCGCTAAAAGTCATAGATGCACTCAACAACAAAACCGCTCCCTCAGCAATTCGACAACTCGCAGCAAGCTATCCAGCACAACACGACTAGTTCGGCGGCTAGGAAAGCTTCGCCATGATCAACGGAATGCGGTCATTGCCAAAGTACATATCATCGTAATCGAGAAACATCGTAGGCGAACCGAAACCGCCTCGGTCCACAAGCTCCTGCGTATTCTCCCGCAGCCTCGTTTTATAATCGTCCGAACCGATTTTTTCGAAAAACTCATTTGGCACCACGCCCACCTCCCTCACGATATCCGCCAGAACATCATCTTGAGAAATATCAAGTAATTCGCCCCAGTACGCCTCGAATACTCGGCGCGCATACGGAATCAATACGCCTCTTTCAATCGCAACGAATGCACCACGCATCGCTTTGACACTATTCACTGGAAAGACGGGAGGCGAGCCAATGTCGACACCAACGTATCGTGCCCAGTCCTCTAGATCCTTGCCGTAATACTTCGCTTTCGCAGGGACCGGTTTTTCGCGGGATGCGTAAACACTCGGATTGACCGTATTGAATACCCCACCGACGAGAAACGGCCGCCATTCGATCGCGATTGATTTACCCGCAGTCGAACGCTGAATTTGTTCAAAAGCTAGATAGGTCCAGGGACTCGAGCAATCGAAGAAAAATTCCACGGTTTGCATATCACGCAAGGTTATACGGTTGACAGAGCCTTCGAAAGAACGTTCCATCGTTTCGTCATACAAATCGGGGGAAGGTATTGAAATTCACGTGGTTTAACTTGATGCCTTGGCCATATCTTCCTGAAGACTTCCGGGAGAAATACCGATCCGTGTGGGTCGATATACCTAGTTCGCTATACGATCCCGTACGCGGGCACGAACTCTATAACGTCTATCTCGACGAACTCGAATATGCAGAGGAATGTGGGTTCGACGGCATCGGGGTGAACGAACACCACGCGAACGGTTACGGCCTCATGCCTTCTCCGAATCTCATGGCCGCAGCCCTAGCTCGGCGAACATCCAAATCAGCTCTGGTGGTTCTAGGTAACTCCATTGCGCTTTATAACCCGCCGCTACGGGTCGCAGAAGAATTTGCCATGCTCGACGTCATCTCCGGTGGGCGCCTCCTGGCAGGCTTTCCCGTCGGCACGTCGATGGACACTAATTATTGTTATGGACAAATCCCTGCGCTTACCCGCGAAAAATATCGAGAGGCTCACGAACTTATTAAGCGGGCGTGGCAGGAAGACGAACCTTTTACATTTAACGGTCGCTACACCCAGCTACGTTACGCCAACTGTTGGCCCAAGCCGATCCAGTCACCACCTCCCATCTTCATCCCCGGCGGCGGTTCCCTGGAGACGTACGATTTCTGTCTCGAAAATGACTACGTCTATTGCTATCTGAGTTTCACGGGTTATCGACGCGCGAAACAGCTGATGGACGGCTACTGGGAACGGGTCGAAGAATACGGTAAGGATAATTCTCCGTATCGCGCGGGATTCGCACAAACCATCATCGTCGCGGAAACAGATGAAGAAGCCGAGAAGGAGTACCGAGAACACATCGATTACTTCTACAACCGTTGTTTGCACGTCTACCCAGGATTTGCGGATGCTCCCGGCTATCGTACGATCAAGACCCTTAAAGCGAACGTGACGTCGCAGATGACTGAGCAAGCATTTGGCAACGTTTCTAGCATGAGTTGGCGACAGCTCATCGACGACGGCTACATCATCGCGGGAAGTCCCGATACCGTCGCGAATCAGATGAAGGAACTGGTCACCAGCCTGCGCGTTGGTAATATTTTTTGCCTCATCCATGTGGGCAACATGCCCCAAGACAAATGCATGCGTTCAACAAAGCTATTCGCGGATGAAGTAATCCCCCAGCTCCGGGATATGTGGCCCGAATACAAAGACGACAATCGTTTTTGGATTTCGCCAATCGACCACGCGAACCGTGCGGCGGCCGCTGCGATAGGAGGCTGATGTGGATTCCCGCTTAATTGAGGTAGGTCATCCCGAGACCCGAAGCAGCATCCGTGTCTACGAAGGAGGCGATGGGCCGGAACTGCTATTTCTACATGGGGCTGGCGGTCTATTTCCCGATGATCCCTTCCTCGAGTCACTGACTAACCAATATCACGTCTATGCTCCATTGTTGCCTGGGTTCGAAGACTCGGAAGGCGGAGATCACCTGCGCGGCATGCTCGATTTTACTCTGCACGCTTTTGATGTCTTTGACGCCCTCTCGTTGCGTCAACCACTTGTAGTGGGCCATTCGATGGGCGGAATGATTGCTGCGGAAATGGCCGCCATCGCGCCCACGGAGATTCAACGGCTAGCGCTCTTGGCACCGGCGGGATTGTGGAAGGACGAACACCCCATTGAAGACCTCTTCAGTAAGCTGCCATTCGAGCTGCCGGCGCTTCTATTGCACGATCCAGAAACAAACGGCGCGCTCTTGTCGTCCGGCGGAAACTTCAACGATCCGGAATTCCTCTCCGATTTTCTCGTTGGAAACGCACGTCGCCTAGGGATGGCGGGCAAATTATTATTTCCCGTTCCCGATCGGGGTCTACGCGACCGTCTGTATCGGATCAAAGCCCACACCGCTGTCATTTGGGGAAGATCCGATCGACTAATTCCCCCCGTATACGGCGACGATTTCGTCAATGAAATCCCAACCGCAACGTTGTATAAAATTGAAGAAGCCGGTCATATGCTTCAATACGAACAAACGGAAGCGGTGATTAAAATCTTGGCGACCCTCCACAACTGACTGCCCCGTCCATTCGATGAACGTTCGCAGCGATGACGTAGAGCAACTTCGTGCCATGATCGACGCCGCCGAGCGAATCGTCATATTCACTGGCGCTGGAATCAGCACAGAATCCGGCATACCCGATTTTCGAAGCCCAGGTACAGGGCTCTGGAACAAGATTAAACCCATTGAATTCCAAGACTTTGTCGCGTCCGATGAGGTTAGACAAAAGTCCTGGAGAAGACGCTTTTCCGGCGATCGTTCGATGGATAACGCCGTTCCAAATAACGGTCACCGAGCAGTCGCGCAACTTGTAAAAGATGGGAAGGCCACAGCGGTGATCACCCAAAATGTGGACAATTTACACCAGGATTCTGGAGTCGATGACGAGAACATCATCGAATTGCACGGAAATGCTCAGTACGCGAAGTGCCTGTCATGTGAAACTCGATACGAGTTGGACGATCTAGAAGTTCAATACAAGAAGCGGGGTCGGATCGACCCATGCGGTCAGTGCAACGGCATCATCAAATCAGCAACCATTTCATTTGGCCAGGCCATGCCAGAGACAGCCATGGAACGAGCTCGTCAAGAAGCGAGCAGGTGTGATTTATTTATTGTTATCGGTTCATCTTTAGTGGTCTATCCCGCAGCGGGGTTCCCAGAATATGCAAAAAAACTCGGAGCCGGATTGGCTATCGTAAATCGCGAAGAAACGCCACTCGATTATTTAGCGGACGTCACGGTCCACGAAGAAATAGGGCCATCTCTGAGTTACGTCGTCGGGATCAACTAAGCACCACGGTTGCCATTGTCATCGGGTCGCGGTCAAAAGACTTTCCGCAAACCGCTCGATGTGCTCAATCCGATTGCACGTCACAACTCGAAAACAGTGAGGAGCATAACGACGCATTTCAGAGTCGCCTTCCCCCCAACTATCGGGTGTTTCGGGAGTGAGCCAGAACACCTGTTTTACCCGTTTCGACAATTCTTTAAATACATCAGGCCGAGCGTCGTAGTAATTGTTACGACCGTCACCTAAAACCACTAAGACAGCGCGTTTATTTAGATCCTTTCCACAAAGCTCGCGGAAATCCATAAATGCCCTCGCGTAGTCCGTGTTGCCTTTCCCCCAGACGAATAACGTGTCTTCGATCGCTTCGTCTGACGCCTTGGATCGAAAAATGTCGGTTACTTCTCCGAGACGACTGGAAAACGAGAACGCTCGTAAGTTGGGCAATACGTCCGTCAATTCGTACAGGAACAAAAGTAGAAAACGCGCCACGCGGGCGACCGAACTGCTGACATCACACAGAACATAAACAGTCGACTTCTCTCGCTTGTGTCTGCGCCAGCGGACGTCAAACATTGTTCCGTCGTAAGCGACATTGCGACGCAAAGTTTTTTTGATATCGAGTACTCCACGAGTCGCCTTACGCAAGCGCCGTCGATGGTCTCGCACGAGCTTATCGGCCAACTTTTCGACGACACGACGCACCTCGTGTTGGTATTCAAGGGGAATTTGATCGAGGTTGGAATCGAGTGCCGCTACTAGTAGCGCGCGTTTTCCCGTGGCGTCGACGTGCAAACGGTATTGTGCATCAACGTAATCACGTATCTGTTGACGGAAATACTGGCGCAGATAACGCACGGCGGAGTCTGCGTTTTCAGCCGAGCCAACGTAATCATCTAGCTCATTCACCGACAATGCGTCGGCAATACGATCAACGAAATACGATTTTTCTCTGAGGGTTCGAATATTTCCCAAGTTAAGACGTGAGGCAGCTTCTTGAACAAGCATCGCCAGGCGATCTCTATCGTCGTCTAGAACGCTCTCGACTGCATCGATAGCGTCGCTCGACGTCTGAGACCGAAGCGCTTCCAACATGGCCTCACGGTCAAGGTCTTTCAACATTGCACGTTTAGCTGGAACCCTAAACGCCAACTGCTTGAAAAACCGCTCAAAGGTTTCGTCAAATCTTTCCTTCTCAACCCGTGATTTGGCTAACGTCAATTCAAGCGCATCTCTCAACAGGGCCTTATCCCGGATCCCCACGTGCGAAAGAACCGCAAAAGCGTCCAGCGTTTCCGCCGTCGATACGCGTATATCCGCATTCCGAAGAGCGGTAACGAGATGCGTAAACGTCGCGTCCATAGGACTCTAGTTTCACCTATGACTTTGAAAACAGGGTGGCTGTCTTACCGCTGCACAATGTTGAACGCTTTATCCGGCAGCGTCCGACGTCATCAGCGGTTTTTCTAGTTCGCGCCAGTCGATATCACCGTCAGTGGCAAGATTTTCGAAATCGAGTACTCCCATCTCCTCGAACTTCGGGCGAATTTGATCGGTTAAAAGTCCGATACGGCTTAGGTTTGGGATGATGCGTGCGTATAGCATGTTAAGAAAATCTGCGTTTAATCCACGGTCCACTAACACCTGACGGGTCTCTTCGACATCCCAACCAAAATGCCTATACACATCCGTCGGAATTAGACGATCCCGACTAACGATGCAGGCTTCGTACGCAAACTGAGCCCGGTCCTCCTTCTCTTCTTCCGATAATGTCGCCACGAATTCCTCGAGATAATTAACTCCGAACGTGACGTGTCGAGCTTCATCGCGAATGACTAAGTACAAAAGCTCTTTCAAGACAGGGTCGTCTGTGTCGTTCATGGCGATATGAAAAGCTGCCAGGGCTAAGCCCTCTAAGACAATTTGCATCCCGATGAACTTTAGATCCCACCTTTCATCGGTCAAGATCTTATCTAACAGCGACTTTAGACCCTGATTAACCGGATAAGACAGTCCCACTTTGGTCTGTAAATACCGGTTGAAGACCTCGACATGCCTTGCTTCATCGAAGGTTTGCGACGCTGCATACAGTTTCGCGTTAAAACTTGGGGCACAGCTCGCAAGCTGTGACGCGACCAACAATGCGCCCTGCTCACCATGAAGGAACTGCGATAAAGACCAGGCGAAGTCATGCTTGAAAAACTCCAACTTTCGCTCCGTAGAGAGTGCATCGAACGGTGCGTACCCAGTCCAATCTGCATTTGTTGTGAGAAATTCATCGACGGATTCTGGTGTTATCGGGGTTTGTTCGTGCCAATCTGGCGTCTGGTCCCAATGAACATCCAATGAACCATTCCAGTTGAGCGTTTTGCCCAATTCATACAAACGTTGGATACGATCATCTGCAACTCGGTAGTCCCAGTTATACGAACCTGTCAGGGGCGTATTGAAGATTTCGGCAACGTGCTGAACGTCTTCTTGAGTCATGCCACCCCAAACGGAATCCCCATCGCCAAATTGCTGAACTTCCCTTGGCGCGTCCTCAACGAAATTAATGCCCATACCACTCTCCTTCGGGCGGCATAGTAGCCGCACACCAGCGATTTACAACCATCAAACTTGACA
>CEWR01016974.1_pt1 | contig 16348 bp, 18 predicted proteins | sample 356321 | NCBI WGS metagenome assembly CEWR01 (sample SAMEA2621551, study PRJEB7988) | marine metagenome | biome: marine biome (ENVO:00000447); feature: mesopelagic zone (ENVO:00000213); material: "saline water (ENVO:00002010), including plankton (ENVO:xxxxxxxx)" | depth 790 m
AAATATAGACAATTTTTAGTTATATGAGAAATAAGCCAAAAGGAAATTTATTAACCTAAGAGAGTAAAAATTCTTTTAAAATAGATAAATCAGCCTCCGCCCAATCAAAATGAATTAAGTCTTTTTTGTTAGCTAAAACAAAGTCAGAATGTTCTTTAAGTTGTAATTCTCCTGAAATATATCCAGCAATAAAAGGAATCAACTTAATTTTGAAATCAGGATATTGGTGAACGACACTCGTCAGTCTTTGCTTTACGTTAATTTTAACATTTAACTCTTCAAAGACTTCTCTTTTAACACATTCAATTTCTGATTCTCCTGATTCAATTTTTCCACCAGGAAATTCCCACTGCAAAGGAAGTTTCATTGTTTCACTTCTTTGAACGGCTAAAACTTTATCATCAAAATAAATAATTGCACAAGTAACAGAAATTACGCTCTTTTCCAATTTAAATTTTTTAAAACAAACAACATCTTTATATAGAAAGCCTTTTAAATTTTTAAACCATTCCTAAATCACTTAGCGGCAAACTTCTAACGCGTTTACCAGTTACATTAAAAATAGCATTACAAATTGCGGGTGCAATAACAGGCACTCCCGGTTCACCCACTCCTGTTGGTGGTTCGTGCATCGCATCTATAATATCTACATGAATATTTGGCGCGTCTTTCATTCTTGTCATTTGATAATCGAAGAAATTATGTTGTTCAACAGCGCCTTCTTTCGTAGAAATTTTTCCATACAAAGCAATAGACATCCCGAAAATGGCAGCACCTTCTAACTGATTTTTAATATTGTCTTTATTTAGCGACAAACCACAATCGATGGTCGTCCAAATATTTTCAACTTTTACTTTTTCATTTTGTACAGAAACCTCAACAATAGTCGCTACATAACTATAAAAACTATAATGAATGGCAACTCCCAGTCCATGACCTTCTGGTAAATTTTCACCCCAATTAGCATTTTTAGCTACTTTTTCCAACACGGCTTTCATTCGTTTAGAATTGTAAGGATGCGCTGATTTTCCTTCAATAATTCTATCTTTTCCTATTAAGTCTAAATGAAATTGTATCGGATCTTTTTTTGCTACAAATGCCAATTCGTCCACAAAAGAATTGTTCCCAAAACCACTATGAATATGGACCACAGAACGCAACCAACCAATTCTTACATTCGCTTCAGCTTTTACATTCTCTAATCTAAAATTGGATACATCATAAGGATTATTGGTAAACCCTTGATTCAGCTCAAAACCAGAAGCATAATCCGACATAGGTTTAAATGAAGACACAATCGATGGAAATCCAACTCGTTGCAACCAACCTGTCAGTTGCCCGTTACTATCGATGCCTCCTTTTAGGTATTGTGCACTTGCAGCATGGTAAAAACTATTTTGAAGATCATCTTCACGCGTCCAAACAACTTGCACAGGCGCATTTATTCTTTTAGAAATAGCAACGGCTTCTACCACAAAATCAGACTTTGATTTCCGACCAAAACCTCCACCTAAAAAAGTAACGTTTATAGTGATATTTTCTAAAGGAATTTCAAAAAAATGTGCCAATTCTGCTCTTGCTGTTTGCGGATCTTGTACCGGTGCCCAAACTTCAATTTTATCACCTTGAAACCAAGCGGTTGCATTTGGCACTTCCATTGGCGCATGTGCTAAAAACGGAACGTGATACGTTGCTTCTACTACTTTATCGGCGTCTTTAAAAGCAGCATTTACATCCCCTCGACTTCCTGGAACTAGTTTTCCGTTTTCTTGAAGTCTTTTTGTAATTTTTTCTTTAAATTCGGCTGTATCAAAAGAATGATTTTCTCCATAATTCCATTCAATCTCTAAATTCAATTTTCCTTGAAAAGCAGACCAGGTATTATTTGCAATGACCGCAACGCCTCCTAGTGCTCCAAAAAACTTACCGGTTGGCGGCACAATTCTTTCAATTTCAATTACTTTTTCTACACCTGCCGTTTTTTCTGCGTCTGTTTTGTCAACACTTTTTACAGTTCCAAAAGTTACTGGACATCTTGCAATGGCTGCAAATTTCATATTCGGAATTCGAATATCCATTCCGTAGTTTGCTGTTCCGTGTGTAAAATCTTTTAAATCGACACTTTTTAACGTTTTTCCGATGAATTTAAAATCTTCAACCTTTTTTAGTTGGATACTTTCTGCTGCTGGAATTGAAACCTTCGCTGCTTCCTCCACCAAATCGCCAAAGAAAATTGTATCCTTATTTTGTGTATTGATAATAAAGTGATTCTCTGCTTTACAATCCGATTCAGGAATCTTCCATTTTTGAGCAGCTGCTGAAATTAACATTGCTTTTGCTGTTGCACCCATTTTACGCATCGGTTCTAGTAGCGTTCTTACACTTCGAGAACCATCGGTATTTTGGTTGCCATATTTGGCATTTCCTGTTGCTTGTTTTACAGTAATATATTTCCAATCAGCTTCTAACTCATCCGCAATTGCGGAAGCCAAAGAAGTTCTAATTCCTTGTCCCATTTCAGAACGTGAAGCCAATAAAATAATGTTTCCATCTTGCTGAATTTGCACAAATAAGTTGGGTGTAAAAGTGCCACCAACTTGCGGAATAAACTCTTTTTTATCTGAAGATATATTGCAGCCTAAAAGAATTCCTCCAGAAGCCAATCCAAATAACTTTACAAAATCTCTACGATTTACTTGCTGTATGTTACTCATATCTTTTCGTTTTTAAGTGCAACAGCTTTATGAATTGCTTTTCTAATTCTTGTATAGGTTCCACATCTGCAAATGTTACTACTCATGGCTGTATCAATATCTTCGTCTGTAGGATTCTCCGTTTTATCTAGCAAAGAAGTTGCCGCAATTAATTGCCCAGATTGACAATAGCCACATTGTGGGACATTACCGTCATTCCAAGCTTCGCGCAAAAACTCTAGATTCTCTGAAGACCCTTCGATCGTAAAAATTTCTTTTCCTATTCCATAGGACACTGGCATGCTACAAGATTTTGTAAGAACACCATCGATTAATACAGAACAGGCTCCGCATTGACTTACGCCACAGCCAAACTTGGTTCCTGTTAAACCCACAACATCTCTAATGACCCACAAAAGTGGCATCTCTTCTTGTACCTCTACAGTGTACGATTTTCCGTTAATTGATAAATTTCTACTCACTTGTTTTAATTTTAAAAATTACAAGTTATACATTTTTTTTTAAAATGTAATGCGATAAATAAAATTAGGTAATAATCCTAATTGGTAAGTTTCATCTATTTTATTGTTTTGTGAATCTATAGTGAAACTACTTATATTTTTTCTATTTAAAATATTTTGTATATCCAAAGAATAAGAGTGTGTCACTTTTTTACTGTTCACATTATATTTCACGCTAAAATCTAGTCTTGAATATACTGGGTATCTCTGTTTATAAGCATTATCGGTAATCGTATTAATATCAGGATATCTATTGCCTCCTCTGTTAGAAATTCTACCATTAACACTAAATAAATTATCGTTTTTTCCAACTGCCCATTCTTTTCCGTACAAAATATTAATTAAATAATTACCATTATATCTCGTATCATAAGTTCTATTGTCTGCAGCAGTAAATTTAGAATCAAATAAAGAAGTCGTCAATAAAGCATAATAACCATTTGAAAATGTTTTTTCTAAAGTTATATCAATCCCATAATTTGTACCACTGCCTTCATTACTTAAGGCTCCTGCTGTTAAAATATCCCAAATTGAAAGGGAATTGATAAGTGAAGACACATTATTGGCGTCTGTTGAAATAGGCACATCATACAAAGATTGATAATAAATTTCTGAATTTAAACGCCAGTTCTTTCTAAATTGGTGATTATAACCAATTACGTAATGCAATGCTTTTGTAAACTCAAGATTTTTATTAGGAAAATTTCGTGGTTCGTTTTCTTCCGTTTTTTCTAAAAAATAACTTGTTGGGTGCTGATGCTTGCTATGTTTTCCAAATGAAAATAAAACTGTTTTATTTTTTGACAATTGCCATTTTAAGGCAATTCTAGGATCTATAGCATAGGTGTCATTTAAAGCAAGAAAAGAGGTGTGCATACCTGCATGTAAAGAGAGATTGTTTTTTAACCTCCACTTCCATTGGCCATACATTTGATACAAATTAGTTTGTCTATTTTCATCAAAAAAAACATCAATAGAGTTTGTCGTATCGTTTTTTTCTTTGCTCGATAAAAAATATTGGTAATAGGAAAAAAAACCTCCAAATCTTACAGTATGATTTTTATTTAATTTTGTGTTTATTAAAAATTGAATTTTATACATTTCATTTTCGAACGTATTTTTATAAACAAAATCTTCCCTGTTATTTTCTTGCGGAAGTATGTTTATCCTTTGATCTTTATACACATCTTTGCTATATGCAAATGTTGTTTTAAGGTAACTTTTTGAGTTTATTGCAAAAAGATTAGAAAAACCAATAACCCCTAAACTATTTTTTTCAGAGAAAATTTCTTGATTATTATCTCGGCTTACATCATTATTACCCCCTAAACCAAAAAGGCTAAACGTTCCATATTTTTCTGTTGGCACATTAATTTTAAAAGTTAAATCTTGATACTTTGGTGTTAAGTCTCCAACGAGATCACCTAAAAAAGGTTTTATAATTGCTACAGTTGAGTATCGATAATTTATAAGATATGACGCTTTTAATTTTTTAGAGAAAGGTCCTTCTAATGAAACTTCTGTACCTAATGCACCAAAGCTAAAAGAATATTCTCTTTTTTCATTATTACCAGTCCTTAAATTAATATCAAAAACACCTGCTAATGCGTTTCCATACTCAGCAGGAAATGCTCCTGTATAAAATTCTGACGTAGACAAAATACTAGCACTCAACATACTAACCCCACCCCCTGTACTTGCTGGGTTTACAAAATGATTTGGACTAGGAATATCTACCCCCTCCATTCTCCAAAGAACTCCTCGAGGTGAATTTCCCCTAACTACTATTTCATTTCCCGTATCATTTCCTCCAGAAACACCTGCTAAAGTTTGGACAAATCGAGCTGGATCATTAAAACTTGCAGCATATCTTTGTGTTTCTTCAACAGAAAAAGTATGAACACTTGCTGTAGCCATTTCATTCAATGCATTCAGTTTTTTTACTTTTGTTTGAACTAAAATTTCATCTAAATTTGAAATAGATTCGACAAGTTCTATTGTTAAAACAAGTTCTTTTCCAGAATTTACCAATTCGTTTCTTAATATTATGGTTTCATATCCTAAATATGAAACTTCTATATTTTGTCTTCCAACTGGTACCTTTTGTATTTTAAACATTCCAAATTTATCTGTTTGGTCACCAATTGTAATTTTTTTACTGAAAACAACTATTGAAGCCTGTTCTAGAGGTTGTTTCGTTTCTTTATCTATCACTATTCCTCGAACAGTTTGTGATTTAATTTGGCTCGAAATAAATTGAAAATTTAAGAGCAGTAAGGTGAATAGTAAATATTTATGCATGTCTCTTGATTAATTTATGTATTGCAATAAAACTAACGTATTCGTATATGATTTATTGCAATTAATTAAACTAAAAGTAATGAGTAAAGAATTAAAATTATACGAACTTACTAAAGAGTTAGTTTACCAAATGACAGAAGACACGTTGAAGATGTGCAAGGTGCTGACTTCCAAATTGCGTGGACATACCTAAATAAAGCAATGAATTATATACCTTGTTAGCAAATCGTTTTAATGTTTACTTAACAAGTTTTAATTTTATTTTATACTACAAATACTAAATTTTAGAACAAAACACAAACAGGATTTGGTGCTTGGATTTCACTCACAAAAGTTAACAGACCCATGTTTTGGTTTCTTTGAAATGAAATTAAATTATTGGTATCTTGATTGGCTACAATTAAAAACTTATTGGGTTTACCCCCTTTACACTTTCAAAACCAATCAATTTTAAAACTCCATTTTTAGAATTCACTTCATAAATTACAATTGAATTATGCCCTCTATTAGATGCATATAAAAATTTACCATCATTTGAAATATGAATATCTGCACCATTAGAGTATTCGTAAGAACCTTCAGGAAGTATTGAAATTGAAGTATCTACATAATATATTCCTTCTTTCTTTTTAACTAATGAAACTGTGTTATTCAATTCGTTTAGCACATATATCCATTTATTATTTGGATGAAAAGTTAAATGTCTTGGCCCTCCACCTTCAGCCACTTTAAGTGTTCTCTGTTGTGAATAAGCAAATCTTTTTTTGTCACCTTTAAGAGATAGAGATGAAAACCATAATTCATTGGTTCCTAAATCTACAGAAATAACTTCTTTTTTATTTAGATGAAACCAAGTAGAATGTGCGTGCGGAGATTTTTGTCTATCTGTAGTTCCTTTTCCAAAATGCTGTTGTACGTTTATTAATTTTGATAATTTACCCGATGTATCTGCTTCTAATAAACCTACATTTCCTCCAGTATAATTCGCAACTAAAACTTGATTTTCGTCATTTACAGAAATAAAACAAGGATGTGCTCCTCCAGACTTTACTTTGCTGATAAATATAAGTGAATCATTTTCTATTCTGTAAGATTTCACAAAACCCGTTCCATTTTCGTTTGCTTCATCTACTGCAAAAGGTGTTTTATTGTCATTGCTTTTAGCCAAAAAAGAAGGGTTACTTGTTTCTGCAGCGAGTCCAATTTGTTTCAATTTTCCTTCGCTAGAGAGCTCATATGTATAAATCCCCTTGCTATCCCAGTCTGTATAGGTTCCAACATAAAAACTGGTAGCGGGTTATTCTTTCATTTTTGATTTTTGACAACTAAAAAGAATTATTAAAGTAAATAATAAAGCTATTTTTTTCATATTTAAAAATTGATTGTAGGAGTTTTCCAAGTAATCGAATCTCCTAAAATTTTATATTTCTCGCTGATTACACTTCCTGTTTTTGGTATAAACTTTATTAAAGTATAATCTGATGTTCTGTTCTTATAGAAGTTTTTCCACTCTTTTTTCCAAAAGATTTCTTTTTCATTTCGGGAATTTATAATACTTGCAATTCCTTGTAAAGTAACATAACTAACACTCTGTTCATCAAAGTAATAAAGTGTTACATTATTGTTTCCTTGAAGCTGTTTTACTTTTAAACTACTTGGTTTTGTTGCCATCCAAACCGTGAAATTTTCATCTGGTAAAAAAGGGTCCATAGCTCTTGCATTTGCAACTCCTAAAGAATCAATTGTAATGAATGCACAATATTTAGCATTCGTCATAATCTCTTTCGCAATTTCATTCAACTCTTTTTTTACTGGATTTGGAGTATCATTACAACGAACAGAAACAAGTAATAAAAATGAAATAACAAAAAACTTCATTAATCGTGAAAGTTTAGAAAAATTTAAAAATGGGTAAACGTAAATGTGCTTTTTCATAGTGGGGTGAATTTTTGTAAATAAAATCTAATTGCTTTCTTGTACTTTTGACGAATCTTTGATCCGTTTTTAATTTCATTTCAAAAGTTTTTTTGAGGGATGGGTTTTCAAGCAAAAGTTTTTCTGCAACATCTTCAAAAACATAACTAGAATACCCTTCTTTTTGTTGAAGAATTGTATCAAAAAAGTTCCAATTAAAAAATGAATCTGTAGCTTCGGCTTCTAAAGTTTCTAATAAATAACGAACGCCGTTTTGATTTGTAGAAATATAAATATCTCCTTTTTTAAAACTGATATTTTCTGATGTTTTTTCTACTGTAGTGTTGTAGTGCAAGTAATGCCCCTCGTAAGGTGCTTTTCTACTTTTAAACTCTTTAATATGATGTACTTCAACAGTAATCGTTGTGTCGGTATCAAAAAGAGAATATTCAATGTTGTTGTAATCTAATCGCTCTGTAATAGTATGCCAACCTTGCGATAAAATATATGCTTTAGGAATTGTAATTTCCTTAGTTATAGAAAACTCATCATAATATTTAACCACTTTCTCAAAAGGTTTGTTTTGATTATAAAACAATCTTTTTCCATTGGTTACTTTACTTGCTATCAATTCACCTTCATAACCTTTAAAATTTAAGTCTCTAAACTTTTCTTTATCAACTTTAAAATGAATCGGATATGTTTTTTTCGCTAATACTTCATCCGCAGCTTTAGATCTTAAATCTTTGATGATTTCTGAGTTTTCTTCAGTAAAATCAAAAGCCGAGAACATTAATTCATAGGTTTGTTCTACTCTAATTTTATACGGTTTTAACATGTGTGTTTCAACCATTAGACCTAATGTGTGAAAGAGTGTTGTATAGCCAGTAGAATATCTTGGTGAGTCAAAAAACTGAGACCATCCAGCTTCTGGCGTATTGCCCCAAACATTTACATAAGGTGTAATGTTAATTCCCTTATTTTCTAAAGAGGCTTCTATTTTAGGACGCATTTCGTTCTGTAAAAATGCTCCTAAATTTCCACCTAATTTATTATGTTGCGTAAATAAATGTGTAATTGCATATTGATAATCAGCTCCATTACTCACATGATTGTCTATAAAAACATCAGGATTTACAGTGTGAAAAATTGCTGCAAAAGCTGCTGCGTTTTTGGTGTCTTGTTTGATAAAATCTCTATTTAAATCGTAGTTCCTGGCATTTCCTCTAAAACCGTATGTTACGGGTCCGTTTTGATTTGCTCTTGTATGCGAGTTTCGATTTAAAGCGCCACCAATATTATAGACAGGAATTACACAAATAATCGAATTTTTATACTTCGCTTTTAAAGAATCATTCTGAACTATGTCTCTTAACAACAACATGGAAGCATCGATTCCATCTGATTCTCCTGGATGAATTCCGTTGTTGATTAAGATTCTATTTTTGGTTGAATTCTTAATTTCATCAATATTAAAAATTCCTTCTCTATTGTAAACCACTAGATGCAAAGGTTCTCCTGAATCTGTTTGTCCGAATGAAAATAATGAAATCTGAGGGTACGCTTCTGAAAGTTCTGTGTAATAAGAAATCACCTCTTTATATGCTGGAGTTTCTGTTCCTTTTGATTTTTCGAAAAGTGTGGTGAAATCGAGATTTTCTTTGGATGAATTATCACAAGAGCCCGTCAACAAAAAGAAAGAAAAAAAGAATATCGTTTTAAAAAAGTATTTCATATTTATTTAACTCTAACGATTGCAGGCACTAACTTTGTGTAATCTCCACCATTTCTGATCACATCTCTGACTATAGATGAAGAGATATAAGAGGTACTTGCCGCTGTTAATAAAAAGACAGTTTCGATAGGAGCTAAATCTCTATTTGTATGCGCAATTGCTTTTTCGAACTCAAAATCTGCAGGATTTCTTAATCCTCTTAAAATAAAATCTACGTTATTTTTTTGACAAAAATGAACGGTTAATCCTTCATATGTAACCACCTTTATTTTAGGTTCATGTTTAAAACAATTTTCAATAAATGTTTTACGCTCTTCCAAGGAAAACATATACTTCTTATCCGCATTTATGCCAATTGCAATAATGAGTTCATCAAACAATTTTACACCTCTTTCGATGATATCATAATGACCTAAGGTTATTGGATCAAAAGATCCTGGAAAAATTGCTGTTTTCATGTTTTCAATGTTTAATTATTCATGCTCTTAAAAGTTTATTTGTAAAAAAGAAACAAATCAACTCTATTCAAGAGCAGATTCTATAACTGATTCAAATAATTCTTTTAAAGTAATACCTGCTGCTTTTGCTTGTTGTGGTAAAATACTCTCTTCTGTTAAACCTGGCACCATATTTATTTCGATAAAATGAGGCTCACCATCGACAAAAATAAATTCTGATCTAGAAAAACCAGACACATTTAAAATTGTATATACTTTTTCTGCAATAAATTCGACACTAGTTTGCTGTTCTAATGAAATTCTTGCAGGTGTTATTTCTTTAGATTTCCCTTCATATTTAGCTTCGTAATCAAAGAAATCATTTTCTGTAACAATCTCTGTAATTGGCAACACTTTTGTTTTTCCTTTATATTGAATAACACCAACAGAAACCTCTACACCGTCTAAAAAAGATTCAATTAAAATTTCTGAGTCTTCTTTATAGGCCTTTTCTATTGCTGGTAAAATTTCTTCTTTTCTATGTGCTTTAGAAATACCGTAGCTAGAGCCTGCACTGTTTGGTTTTATAAAACAAGGCAAACCTACTTTAGCTATAATTTTATCGAGATCTATAACATCACCTTTATTTAAATAGATAGAAATTGCAGTTTTAATTCCATATTCTTTTACCACACTTAACGTATCTCTTTTGTTAAAAGTTAATGCCATTTGATAAAAAGGTGCAGAAGTATGTTTGATTCCTATTAGATTAAAATAAGCAAGCAAGACTCCGTTTTCTCCAGGGTTTCCATGAATTGCATTAAATACACAATGAAAAGTAATTAAATCGCCTTTTTTTGTAAACGAGAAATCGTTTTTATTTATAGGATATTCATTCTCTTCGTCATCTAAAGCGACCCACTTTTCTTTTAAAATATGTACTCTAAAAGAATTGTATTTCTCCCTATCTAAATGATTATAAACCACATTTCCGCTCTTTAAAGAAATGTTAACTTCGGATGAAAACCCACCCATTACAATAGCTATATTTTTTTTCATCAATTGTAAAATAATAAAAACAAATTTATCAAAATATAAATAGAAACAACAACGTTTAGTTTTTATATCTTTGTACGTTCTAAAAAATTAAAAAATGAGTATTGTTCAGTTTCTTAAAAGTAAATCTTTTTTTAAACAAATTGTTTTTGCAGTTATTGGTTTAGTTGTTATTGTTTTTCTGTTAAAATTCTGGCTAAATATCACTACAAATCATGATCAAAAAATACAAGTTCCAGATTTAAATAAATTAACAATTACAGAAGCAGAAAAAACTTTAAAAGATTTAGATTTAGATTTTAAAGTAATTGATAGCGCAAGCTACAACCCTATTTACCCTAAAAGATCTGTAATTGAACAAAGTCCAGAAGCTGGTGATTTCGTTAAAGAAAAACGTAAAATTTATTTGACTTTAAATCCCTCTAAGTATAGAGATATTACCGTTAATGATTTAAATGGACGCACAAAGAGACAGGCAATTTCTGAGCTACGAGCTATTGGTTTTATTGTAGGTACAAACTATACCTATGTAAAAGATATTGGTAAAGATGTGGTAAGGGGTTTAAGACATAAAGGAAAAAAAATAAATCCAAATGATAAATTACCGAAAAACGCTATTATTGAGTTAGTTTTAGGTGATGGAAAAAGGAATTAGAGTAATCAAAAATAAAAACTTCACAACTTTCAAAATTTATTACTTTGAAACTTTCCAACTAAAATAAAAACATGCAAGAAAATAATTCTGAAGATATTGAAAATGAAGATCTATACGAGCACTATAGATTTACCGCTAGTGAAGGTCAAGAGCCTTTAAGAGTTGATAAATTTTTAATGAACTTTATTGAAAATGCAACAAGAAGCAAAATACAACAAGCTGCTAAAGCTGGTAATATTTTCGTGAATGACATTGCTATAAAATCGAATCATAAGGTAAAACCAAATGATGTTGTTAGGGTTGTTTTGGCATATCCACCAGCAGAAAATTTATTGGTTGCAGAGGATATTCCTTTAGATATTGTGTATGAAGATGATGCTGTAATTGTCGTAAATAAATCTGCAGGAATGGTTGTACATCCAGGTCATGGAAATTATTCTGGAACTTTGGTAAATGGCTTAATTCACCATGTAGAAAATTTGCCTACGAATTCTAACGAAAGACCAGGTTTAGTCCATAGAATAGACAAAGACACTAGTGGGTTATTAGTCGTAGCAAAAACTGAATTTGCCATGACAAACTTATCCAAACAATTTTTCGACAGAACTACTGAGCGTTTATATTATGCCTTAGTTTGGGGTAATATGGAAAATGATGAAGGTAGTATTGAAGGTAATATTGGACGAAGTTTTAAAAATCGTTTACAGATGGATGTTTTTCCTGATGGTGATTTTGGAAAACATGCTGTTACACATTATAAGGTTTTAGAACGTTTAACATATGTAACTTTAGTACAATGTAAATTAGAAACGGGAAGAACACACCAAATTAGAGCACATTTTAGACATATTGGTCATACTCTTTTTAATGACGAACGTTATGGAGGAAATGACATCTTAAAAGGAACAACCTTTACCAAATACAAGCAATTTGTACACAATTGTTTTAAAGTGTTGCCAAGACAAGCTTTACATGCAAAAACACTAGGTTTCACTCACCCAACAACTGGAGAATTTATGCAATTTAATTCTGACGTTCCTCAGGATATGGTTGATTGTTTGGAAAAATGGAGAACGTATAGTGAAAACTCTAAAGATATTATAGGCTAAAGCTTCAAAGACATATGTATATGCTTTAATCCTAGAAAACACAAGACACTAATTAACAAAATCTTCTTATTCATTTTTACTAATTTTCTTTAGGTAATTAGGCGAAATGGATAAGAATTTATAGTTTATAAAAATTATTTAAATTCTATTTTATCTAATAAAAGTTTGAAATTTTCATTTTTCTTGTTTCCAACTAAAAATGTAATTTCTTCAATATAATCATTAGAAAAATTAGGTTGATTAAGTCTTCTACCTCTAAACGAAGGATACATTTCTTTTAAAGGAATTTTTATTTCTTGCCATTCACCTGAAGTTAAAAAAGGTGTTATATATGAGTAGTAGTCTTCAGAATTAGATTTTACCCTAAATTGATATTTTTTTCCATCACCTTTTAATTTAATAACAATCTCGGTATATTCATCTATGGCTGTTTTTTGAAATCTATGGCGAATAGAGGAAAATCCTCCATTATTGTCTAAAGATATAGTGCCTTGAAAAACACCAAAACCATTAGCATCTATTTTTAAAGAACCCGATGACTGTCCACCCATTACAATATCGTCTACAATTATCCAGTTTCGAAGGTTTGACTTTTTATTAAAATCAAAAATTATTTTTGAGCTCATCAAAGAAAATAAAATTAATATAAAAATTAAGTATTTCATAAATTATCACTTATAATTTATTTACAATGTTTTACAAACACATTTAGCTAAGTTATACTTTTTAAAAGTTTAGATTTAACAACAACCGGCACTTGGATCACAACAAGAATTAACAATTTCAACAACTTTAACCTTGGTTTTTTTATCAGGAATTACACAAGCCTCTAATGCCAAACAAGCTGTAATTTTTGAGGTTAATAAAAAGTTAGTTCCGTCAAAATCTAAGTTGTATTTACCAATCGTTTCATTTCCTTGATATTCTACTTCAATTTCTAAATCGTCAAATTGAAACCTCTTTTCAGACAATTCTATGATATTGATTAATTTCTCTGGATGTAATCTGTGATCATAATCGTTTTCTTCCCAAAGCTGAAAATTAATGACAGTTTCACTTCTAACCTTTCCTCCACAGTCTATAAAATCTTTAGTTATTTTACCAACTTCAGTTACATGAAAATGATTGGAAACTAATTCTCCATTTGGTAATTGAAACCCAATTTTATTTAAACTTTTTAAGTGATTTTTAATTTCTGATAATTTCATAATTTTATTTTTAGCAACAGCTTCCTGTTGAATTTTTACTTAAAAACTGACCTAAGGTATTTTTTATGTTCTCCCAATTTTCTTGATCTATACAATAACAAACACTCGTGCCTTCTATTTTTCCTTTTATAATACCTGCTTTTTTTAACTCTTTTAAATGCTGAGAAATCGTTGGTTGCGCCAAACCAATATCTTTTACCAGATCTCCACAAACACAAGATTTTAGCTTAATTAAAAACTCTAAAATAGCAATTCTTGCAGGATGACCTAACACTTTTGCAATGGCAGCAATATTATTTTGTTCTTCAGTAAATATTTCTGACTTAGTTAAACCCATCTCAATTTGTTTATTGCAATATTACGATTAATATAGACAAATAAAAAGTGTTTAGTTTCTATTTATTCAAATCAAACATATATCCAACAGACAAATTAAAGAATCCAGTCGTTTTTAAAGAATTTTCTTTGATCAAAGAATTTGGTAAATTTAGATTGTAGCCTACTTCAAAATCCCAAGAATTGGTAGTTAAATAAAGCGGTATGTTTATTTGCGTGTTTAACAAATCGAACACATCAAAATTAAAAGTTCGAGGCACAATTGTACCCGCTATAAATTCTTCTTTAATTATTGTGATATTCTGTTTTGCTACTATAAAATTTACTCGCGGTCTAAAACGTAGGGCAAAATTTGGCGTTCTTTTTAAAGTGAAGTTAACAAAACTACTAGAAACAAATTGGTAACTTTTTTCTGTACCAAATAAATAAGAAGCTCCAAAACTTGTACCTAAAGTTCTTTTTTTATTTCTAATTCCTAGACTTACATCCAACGAATTTGTAAAACCATCATAGCCATCAGAATAAAAATACTTTGTATAACCTACATTATAAAGGATATTTTTATTTTTTCCTATGGTTTTAAAATATCCTAAAGAAACACTCGTAAAATCCCAACTTGGATCGAAATTTTGGTAATAAATCCCTGAAATACTTGCATTAAATCCTGAGGAATGATAATAAGAGACTTGTGGAATAGTATTGAATTGATCTGTACCAGAATCTCTTCCTGAGAAAAATGTATTGCTATTATAAGAAACGGAAGTGTATAAAAAATCGAAAGAAAAATCGCTTTCTATTAACTCATCTAAAAACTGTTGATTGTTAAAAAAAAGTTCGTCTATTAAACCATCTAAATCCTCTAAACTTTCTTCTTGAGCATAAGCACAAAAAGAGGTTGCTATTGAAAACAATAGCAACCCAAAAACTTTTATAGTGTTTTTTAATCCTTGAAAAAGATGTGTCATAAATAGTTAAATGCTAATTACCTCTGTTTCTTTTTTTTCTTCCATTATTAGCATTATTTACTCTTAGTCCATCTTTAAGTTCTCCTCTGTCTTTAGAATTTCTAATTTTATCAATTCGTTCTTTTAGCATTTTTCTTTGCTCACCTGTAAGTGTTTTCCTGAAATTATCTCTGGTTTTTCTCAAACTAACTTGTTGATTTTTAACCATGCTTTTTTGATTTCTAGAAAATGTAGCTACTAAACGTTTTCTTATTTCGTACTTAGAAATTGTTTTATTTCTTAAAAGAACTAATTGCTCTTTGGTAAGTGATGCTTTAAAAGCTTCACGATTTATTTTCATTACTTCTTTTTCTTTCTGTAATAAATCCCTTTGTTGCTGTGTTAACTCTTTTTGAATTAAACTAAAACTAGAATCTTGAGCAAAAACTGTTGTATTAAATAGCATCAGACTAAGAAAGCTTAAAGATAATATGATGGTTTTTAATTTCATTTTTATTGTTTTTAACTCTTTAATTTTTAAGATACTAAATTTAATCTTGACAAGCTACTCTTGCTGCAAGCATTTCATCAGCATTATTTATAGTTGCAGTAGTTTCATCTTTATACATAATATCTACTGGGAAATTCAAAACTCCTTTTTCTTCTACTGTTGGGTTATCTATGTACCATTCTTTAATTAACTCGAAATCAGCTTTTTCATTTACAGCAATTACACTTGCATCTGGCATAGTAAAACTTACAGGAAGTACAAGTCTAAAACATTTTCTTTTGTCTTTATTTTCTTTACAAGCACGTTTAACGTCTTTTAGTTCATCAATATTTAATAACGTCTGTACTACACCATCCTTTAAAACAATATCAACAGGGAAAATCAATTCTGGACGCTCATTTGCATCAGGGTTCGCACGATACCATTGTTTTACTAAACCCCAATCTTCTTTACTATCTAAAGTGATTGTAGAATTATCTGGCATGAAAAAAGTTATAGGAAAAGAGAATTTAAAACATTTATGTCTTTTTTTCCCTCTTACTTTATTTTTGTCTACCAATTGTTTTCCTTCTAATGAAAAGTAAACATCACTTTTTTCCTCTTCTCTAGATATATTGTCTGTTGCTATTGCAACTTTATATCCTAAACCTGCTGCTAATTGAGCACTTATCATATAACTATCTAGTAAATCTTCCTTAAAAGCTCTATCAGTTAAAGATGGTAAGCTAGTAATATCTATCGTAGTTTTTGCAGCATTTTCAATTTTTTCTATCAAAGCAGTATCATCTGATGATAAGTCTGAAGCATCAGAGCAAGATGTAAATGATAAAGCTGATAAAATAAAGGCTGTAATTGTAAAAAATAGAATACTTGACTTAGAAAGACTCTTTTTAGAAATTGAAGTTATCATAATTGTAAGTTTTTAATT
>CEWR01293270.1_pt1 | contig 16338 bp, 19 predicted proteins | sample 356321 | NCBI WGS metagenome assembly CEWR01 (sample SAMEA2621551, study PRJEB7988) | marine metagenome | biome: marine biome (ENVO:00000447); feature: mesopelagic zone (ENVO:00000213); material: "saline water (ENVO:00002010), including plankton (ENVO:xxxxxxxx)" | depth 790 m
AAATTCTTTCGAAGATAGAAGTAATTATCGATAACTAAATACAGAAAAATGCATATTAAAAAAAATTAGACTGCTCTTGAAATGGCATGGTGAACACGTTTTGAAACCTTTCTTTTAATTTTTATCATCACCTTTTAGGTGGCTATTCATTATTTTATTGAGGTAGATTGGTTTAAAAGCCCTTGGACGCCTTTGCCATTAATAGAAACAGCAGTTGCTTTTGTTATTGGTTTTCAAAACAATGCAGCTTACGAGCGAATTTAGGAAACGAGAAAAATTTGTGGAGGTATCGTAAATATTTCTAGAACTTTTAGACCAGACATGGTAAACAACGATCATGCAAATCAGCTATTAAAAGAGGAATAATTACAGAAATAAATAAAAACATTAACCTACTGTCATATTGCTTGGATGACAGCCTTACGACACGTCATGCGTGCTCAAAAACCTTGGGAAACGTTTATAGTCATAGGTCAAATAAAGATTGGGATATGCGACCTTTAGAAAAATAGGCTACATTAGAGATGATTTAAAACCTTACATTCCAGATAAATATTTTCAGTATGCTATGAACAAAAGCAACAAACAAACAGCTTTATTATATCTACAATCACATCATTTAAAAGAATTGAAAGAAAAAGGAGTGATTTGGGAATTTTCGTTTTTAAAGTTAGAAGATGTCTTAGAGTAAATGCTAGTACTTCAGGGTAAAAGTGAACGTATCAAAAACTTCCCGTATCCAAGAAAGTTTGCTACCTTAAATCACTTTTTTATGTCGATTTTTGTGCTGAGGTTACCATTGGCATTGGTATCTCAATTTGGAGAAATGGGTATTGCAATAACAGAAAAAAATCCACTTGCAGGAAAATTATTTGTGTGGTTAGCAGCTCCCCCTATATATGATTATAGCTTGAGTTTTCCGTACTATGGAATGTATTGGAAGAACAGGAGAGAATCCATTTGAATGTATGGCTAACGATGTGCCAATTTCTATCATTGCATGAGGAATTGAAACAGATTTTCGACAAAATTTATGCGAATCTGATGATGAGATACCTAAACAATTTGAAGTGAAGAATAATACACAATTTTAAAAATTTATACAATTACACATTAAGTATATACCTCATGTATTGCCTAAAGTGTAAACTAATGTGGAACTAAAAAAAGGCTGTCTATTATAGACAACCTTTTTTATATATAGACTAATTTTAATTAGCTTAAACTTTCTAATAATTTTTCCGCAACCAACTCGGAAGATGCAGGGTTTTGACCCGTAATTAAATGACCATCTTGAATAGCATAAGCTGCCCAATCTTCTTTTTTTGAATAGATTCCACCATTTTCATTTAACATATCTTCAACTAAAAAAGGAACAATATCGGTTAATTGAACAGCAGCTTCTTCAGTGTTTGTGAACCCTGTAACTCTTTTACCTTTTACCAATGGGTTACCGTTTGAGTCTTTGACACCTTTTAAAGCAGCTGGTGCGTGACATACAAAAGCAATTGGTTTTTCTTGGGCATTAAACTTCTCTATCAAAGCAATTGAAGTTGTATCGTTTGCTAAATCCCATAAAGGACCGTGACCTCCAGGATAAAAAACAGCATCAAAGTCATCTGGATTTATAGTTCCCAAAACTTCTGTGTTTTCTATTTTAAATTTTGCGTCAGTATCTTTATTAAATCGCTCTGTATCTTCTGTTGCAGCATCTGGTGAAGCACTACTTGGGTCTATTGGGGCAGCACCTCCTTTTGGAGTTGCAATAGTAATCGTTGCTCCTTTATCTAACAACGTATAATATGGATTTGCAAATTCTTCAACCCAAAATCCTGTTTTATTCCCTGTATCTCCTAATTTGTCGTGTGATGTTAGTACAAATAATATTTTCATTTTTTCGTTTTTTTTTAATTATTGTTTTTCTTCTGAAACTTTTTCAGAAGGTCTTTTTTTTATGATTATTAGAGGCTTAAATTGTTATTTAAAAGCACTAAGTTTAGTAAGCCATTTTTACAATTTCTATAACTTTATCTGGGGAAATCGATTTGTGCTCACCCAATGCTAACCAACCACGATCTGTAAATCGTTTTGCTATTTCTTCGGCGGTTCCTTCAAACTCTTTTGTATAATTAGACAACTTCGTGTCAATCCCTAATTCATGGAAAAAAGCTTCTGTTTTGTCAATTGCGGCATGTGCTTTATCTTCTATTGTTCCTTCAGTCATATTCCAAATACGCTCGCCATATTGTGCTAATTTTTCTTTTTTAGAATCAAAATTATAAGTGTAATGACTTGGAGTAATTATTGCTAAAGTACGTGCGTGATCAATGCCATATAAAGCAGTTAACTCATGACCCATAGCATGAACTGCCCAATCTGTGGGGACTCCTTTTTGAATCAATCCGTTTAAAGCCATCGTACAGCACCACATAAAATTAGAAGCAGCATTATAATCTGTAGGATCTTTTAATACTTTTGGTGCAATTTCAATAATCGTTTGCAATATACTTTCTGCAAAACGATCTTGTAACAAGGCACCGTTGGGGTAGGTCATATATTGTTCTAAAACATGTGTAAAAGAATCTGCCAATCCATTTGCCAGTTGACGTTGAGGAATGGAAGCTATCACTTGTGGGTCTAATATAGAAAACTGAGGAAATAAACCAGGTCCTCCCATTCCTAGCTTTTGTTTGGTTTCTCTTCTTGTAATTACAGCACCAGAATTCATTTCAGAACCTGTTGCGGGTAATGTTAAAACGGTTCCAAAAGGCATTCCTACTTCTGTTCTAATACTTTTAGATAAAATATCCCAAGGGTTTTCACCTTGATACAAAGCAGCAGAAGATAAAAACTTGGTTCCATCAATTACAGAACCTCCTCCAACAGCTAACAAATAAGTGATGTTTTCTTCTTTGATAATTTGTAAAGCGTCTGCTAAAATGGAGTATTCTGGATTTGCAGGAATCCCTCCAAATTCAACAACTTGAAACTTAGACAAAGCCTTTTTTACTTGGTCATAAATTCCGTTTTTCTTGATGCTTCCTCCTCCATAAAGCAATAATACTTTAGAGTCTTTAGGAATTTCACTTTCTAATTTTTCTATGGTATCCTTCCCAAATATAATTTTAGTTGGATTTTTAAAATCAAAATTGTTCATCTTCTTTTTATTTATTGGTTACTAACTTCTTCTATTTTAGTTCAAAAAACTATTCAATTACGGTAACTAAATCTTCCATAGGTTTTCTAACTTTTACCAAACTAGCCAACCAATCTTTATCCTCTGCTCTGTAACCTAAGGGCAACATAACTGCACTGCGCAATCCTTTTTCACGAAGGCCTAAAATTTTATCTACTGAAGCAGGGTCAAAACCTTCTAAAGGAGTTGCATCTACGTTTTCATAAGCAGCAGCAATGATCGATTGTGAAAAAGCAATATATGCTTGTTTTGCGGCATGATTAAAGTTTTCTTCTGCGTCTTTTTCTGGATAAGCCTTTAATAACATCTGACGGTAATTTTCCCATCCTTCATTTTTTACACCACGAATTTCGTTTGTTAAGTCGAACATATAATTAATTCTATCCTCAGTATAGGTATCCCAAGCGGCAAAAACTAATAAATGAGAACAGTCTGTAATCACAGATTGGTTCCAAGCTACAGGTTTAATTTTTTCTTTAATATCTTGATTTTTAATTACAAAAATCTCGAAAGGTTGTAATCCACTTGACGTTGGAGCCAAACGGGCAGCTTCTAAAATACGTTCTATTTTATCTTCAGCTACTATTTCTCCATTCATTGCTTTCGCAGCATATCTCCAATTTAATTTGTCTAATAACTCCATATGTTCAATGTTTGTTTTATTGATTAATTATATTTTTCACTTCATTACTTTTATACTGTTCCATGCAGATAGATAGGCTTCTTCTAGATGTGTTTTGTCTAACTTAAATGCTCCTCGCTTTTCAGACATCATTAAAAAGGATAGTGGGTTTATGGTATATGCATACAATAAATAGTCAGACAATGGTTTTATAAGACCTTCATTTTTACCACGAGCCCAAAGATCGAGTAGGGGTTGCAAATGTTTTATTCCTTCAAGTCTACTAGCTTCATCAATCATGGGGGTATTGTCGCACTGAGCTAAAAAAAACGCATTTTTACAGTCATTCAATTTAAATGCTGCAATACGCTTCCAAATAATTTCAAAACCTTCTTCGACACGCATTTTATCATTATAGGTTGCAAATGCATATTTGGTATATTCCCCCTTTACCTCAATATATGTTTGATTTACTAAATCTTGCTTATTTTCAAAATACAAATAAATAGTCGCCGGAGACACATTTGCCATTTTTGCGATTTTGCTCATAGGTGTGGCATGAAAACCATTGTTGTTAACCAACTCAATTGTCGCCTTTACGAGTGCATTACGCTTGTCAATACTTTTTTGAAGTTTCGCCATATTTTTTCAATTCTAGAACAAATATACAAAAAAATGAACGTTCATTCTTTTTTTTAACAAAGATTAACACTGCAATAAAATGTTCTATTAGAAAAAAGTTGTCAATTTCAAAGAATAAGAGATTGCTACTCGAGTAAATATATGGTAACTCGAGTAGTTTATAAAATTTAGATATATAGGATCGTTATGAATACAATATTAAAAAGACTCCTAATAAAATACCAATGAGCGGAACCAACTTTTTACGCTTATTCTTTTCTTTAAAGAGAAGACCACCAATAACGACTGCTATTATCAATTGACTTCTTTTTATTGCTGATAGTATCAGGATCAATGCTTCTGGATCTTGCAAGGCTTTAAAATAAAAATAATCTGCCGTTTGTAATAAAACACCAACACCTACAATTGTCCAACGCCATTTAAACTCCTTACGATTCCCTTTGTTAGGAAACCATGAAAACAATAAGATACACAACAATATAAGCAGGGTATACCAGCAGAACCAAAACTGCAACGTTTGTGGATTCAAGACCAATTCCTGGATTAAAAATTTATCATATAAGCCACTAGATGCACCTAAAAAAGTTGCCGCTATAATAGCATATATCCATTTGTTTCGTTTGAAAATAATCCCTTCTTTTTTACCGACTTTTGAGTACAACAACACAGAAGAAATAATGACCACAAAACCAACCCATTGAAGAGAATTTGGCTGTTCTCCATAAATTACAATAGCACCAATAAACGTAAAAAAAGGACCTGCAGAACGTATGGGAGCAACAATAGTTATTGGTAAATGCTTTAATGCTTGAAATGCCAATACCCAAGAGGCAGCCATTATCATTGATTTAATAAAAATAAAGCCATGCCTACTCCAGGATATATCTGTTATATAAAACCCCATTTGTTTCATAAACTCAGGAAAATAGAGGGAACCGATAAAGAAAGGCAACAATACTAAAAATCCTGAGCCGATCGTACCAAATAGTACCGGGAAAACAGCGTTTCCTTGTACTGCATGTTTTTTACATAAGTTATGTAACCCTAAAAAAAGTGCGGCCAATAGGCCTAAATACATCCACATTATTTGAGTGCTATTTTTGAATTTGTAAAAAGAAACCTTATTACTTCTCTATTTTTTGACAAAGTAATGAACCATTCGCTACTGAGACTGTTTCGTTTTCAGAACAGTTAAAAAGTACGTTAAGGTATCCCTATTAATAGGTAAACAGAAAGATACACTGGTTCGAAAGTGTTTTTTTTAAGTTTTAGGATTTTCCAAATAAGGAATAATTTCTAGCATAGAAGATAAAATGATGTTCGCCAAAGAAAACCGAGGATCTGTTTTGTCTTCAGGAATGACTATTGTTTCCATAGAAGCTGCCTTTGCTGAGATCATACCAGTTACACTGTCTTCTAAAACGACACACTTTAATGTACTTACTTTACATCTCTCTGCTGCTTTTAGGTAAATTGCAGGATGTGGTTTCCCATATTCTTCAGAGTCTGCACTACAAACAATATGAAAATAAGAAGCAATAGACAATCTGTTAAAAACAGCAGTAATAATTGGCATGCTCGAAGAAGTGGCCAATGCAATATTATAATTGTTTTTTGTCAAAAAATCTAACAGTTCATATAAGCCTTCTTTCGCTTTTCCTTTTTCAGTAATTAGACTTACAACACCAGAGATAATGTCTTGTTCTAGTTCTTTAGGATCTAGGTTTAATGAGTACAATCGGCACCAAGTAGCAGCAATATCATCTATTCGTTTTCCCATAGAATGTTGAATACAATCGGCTGCAGTAATGGCAACATTGTAGGTAGCTAATATTTTTATTTGAGCTTGTCTCCAAAACGGTTCAGAGTCAATAATAACACCATCCATGTCAAATATAAACGTGTTTTTAGTCATAACTTATAAGATTTTTTTGATATGCTTTTTTGAAAATTCTTAAAGACTCAAGATTCTAGAATATTCCATAAAATAAGACTCAAGGCGTTTTATAGAAGGTTGCATTTTTTCTGAATATACTACAAACTGGCATTTAGTAATACTTCGCGTAATCGACAGAATAGTAGAATAAGAATTTTTATGAGCTAAAAACTCAGCATCATCTATATTAAACATTTTTAATTGCGTCGTATTTACACCGTTTAACAATAACAATTTATCAATTGCTTTTGCTGTGGAAATAAGAATATCTACTCCCTCAAAAATTTCTGATTTCAACAAATCAACATGAACTTTTTCATCTGCTAAATAAACTCGTACAGGACTATATCTTGTAAATTTGACAAAGGCATCATACATTTCAGTTGCTTTCTCCATATTCTCCACAACAACAAAAGCTCTAGGAGCATTTCCAGCTGCTTCATATTTTATTTTCTGTAAAGTAGTCAATATAAGTGTAGTTGTTTTTCCACTACCTTTAGGAGCTGTACAAAAAATATTTGCACCACTTTTTATTACAGGAATACTCTTGATCTGAAAAGCAGTAGGTGTTGTCATTTCATGCTGCTCAAGCATTTCTTGTATGTTGGCATTTAATTTTTTAAAAGGCATTGGTAGTGTAGACATAACTGTTTGATGTATTATATCAACTATAACGTATATAACAATTGATATTATTTTTAATAATGTTGGCAAAGATACAACTAAAAAGGGGCACATATTTTTGAGTTGACAACATTTATAAAGCATTTTTTTTTGTTAAAGATGTCTTTAAAAGAACTAAATTCACTTAAGTGTTAGGAGAGAATCGAAAATGTAAGGAAACTAACATTTTTACGACTACAAGAAGAAATCAAGTTTCAAATAGTACATCACAAAGATGTGCTATCTTTTTTTATTCAATTTTAACCGATTTAATAACAATTTAAACAAAGGAATTAGTATGCTAACATGGAAAGAAGTAATCAATTTTTCACTAAAAGGAAATCCAACTCCAGACAAGCGTGTTGAAAAAACAGAGGCTGAATGGAAATCTCAATTAACACCAGAACAATTTAGAATTACGAGAGAAAAAGGGACAGAACGCCCACATAGTGGAGCACTGTGTAGTATTCATGATGCAGGAAAATATAAATGTGTGTGTTGTGACACTCCTTTATTTGATTCTACAATCAAATTCAATTCAGGTACTGGCTGGCCAAGTTTTACCCAACCCATTGAGAAAAATGCCATTCAATATAAAAAAGATTCAGCATTTGGTATGGTTCGAGTTGAAGTGATGTGTAATACTTGTGATGGACATTTAGGACATGTTTTTCCGGATGGACCAGAGCCAAGTGGATTGCGATATTGTATCAATTCAGAATCGATGACTTTGGAAACACAGTCTACATTATAAAAACAGTGCAGTGGTTTAGAATGATGTAAAACGAACACAATCCTTTAACAAAGGGAAAGACCAATTTATATGTCAAATCAATCAGAGCAAAAACAAGTATTAAAAGTCCCTGAATTTTATGTAAACCAGTGGATTGATGCTAACGGAAATAAAACAGACCAAATAAAATTATCAGATTACGAGGGCAAATTTAAAGTGGTCTATTGTTTTCAGCATTGGTGCCCTGGTTGTCACGAAAAAGGCTTGCCAGATTTAAAGAAAATGGTTGATGCATTGGTAGAGAATAAAAAGATTGCGTTTTTCGCAGTGCAAACTGTTTTTGAAGGGTTTGATGAAAATACCTTTGAGAAATTAGTAGAAACTCAAAAGAAATATGATTTACAAATACCTTTTGGTCACGATGCAGGAGAGGATGGGAAATCACGTTCTAATATCATGACAAATTATCAAACACGAGGCACGCCTTGGTTTTTGTTTATTGACACGCATAATAATATAGTGTTTAGTGATTTTCATTTGAACCCAGTTGCTGCTATTGAATTTTTAAAAAATATCTCCTAATGAATACTACTCCAATGGTTAAAGTTTACGGAACAGAAAGCTGTCATAAATCAAATTATTATAAGAATTTTCTCACTGATTCAGGCGTTTCCTATGAGTTTTTAGAGGTAGAATTAAATAAAGAAAACGCTGAAGAATTACGAAGGCTTTATGAGAATAGAAAACTCAATTTTCCGACAATAACAATTGGTGAAAAGAAATTAAGAAATCCGAATATCGAAGAATTAGATGCATGGTTGAATAAATTAATACCAAGTCGATTGACCATTGAACATGATCGCTCTAAAAAGGAATTTACGTTGAATATAAATGGAGCGATTGCTAAAGTTATGTATAGTTTATCTAATGGCAACATGTGTTTAAATCACTCAGAGGTGCCTTTTAGTTTACGTGGACAGGGTATCGGCAAGGTTTTAGTTGAAAAAACATTTAAAAAGCTTACCGAAGAAAATTACAAAGCAGTTGCGGTATGTAGTTATATAAAAGCAATTGCGAGACGAAGTAAAAAATGGAATGCTGTAATTGGTTAGAATTCAATTCTATAAAAAACATCAGTCCAAGTAATTTTCAATAAAAATTGTATCAAGAAAAACCTTTTTCGCTATTGAAATTTGGCTTTTATCTAAAATTTTCCATAATTTCACTCGAAATCACATATTTAAGACCTGATATTAAAACCGATTAATACTATAATAAATAACAAAAAATAAATACATATGAATACTTATAAAAAAGCATATTTTGCTGGAGGATGTTTTTGGGGAATGGAAGAATTGTTTAGAGTTAGAAGTGGAGTAGTAGATACAGAAGTCGGTTATATTGGTGGAGAAAACGAAAACCCTAGCTATAGAAATCATCCAGGACATGCAGAAGGGATAGAGATCACCTACAATCCTGAAGAAACATCCTTTACATTGTTATTGGATTATTTTTTTAGAATTCACAATCCTACAACTTTGGACAGACAAGGCAATGATAGAGGTTCTAGTTACAGATCTACTATCTTCATTCAAACTGAAGAAGAAAAAAAAGAGGCTGAAGCGATTATTAAAATAGTAGATGCTTCTGGACGCTGGGAAGCAGATGCGGTTACTACCTTAGAACCATTCGCTCCATTTTGGGCTGCAGAACCAGAACATCAAGATTATCTGTTGAGAACACCGAATGGATATACCTGTCATTTTGAAAGATTTGGTAGCTTTGTCTAAGCTACTGGTGCGTTAAATTACTTGTAATTGAGGCTGCCTATAACTGAAAGACTTATTGCAAGACAATAAGTAAAACTTGTCAGTTCGAGCGAAATTTATTAAAACGAAGTGGAGAATAATTTTGTAGCGAGAACTACAACGTTCAGCTGCTCGATATATTTTCTCTATTATATTACGAAAACACTCGAAGTGATAGATTCATCTTTATAAATAAAAAAACAGAATTCAATTAATGAATATTATAGAGAAAATCGCATTTGGTGGTGGATGTCATTGGTGTACTGAAGCTGTTTTTCAATCGCTTATAGGAGTACATAAAGTCGAACAAGGTTTTGTGTCCTCTATAGGGGAAAATGATTCTTTTTCCGAAGCTGTTATCGTTTATTTCGATCGGAATAAAATTGAATTAAAAGCCCTTATAGAGATTCATTTGTATACTCATAAGAGTACGATTAATCATTCTATGCGGTCTAAATACAGATCGGCTATTTATGTTTTTTCAGAAGAACAAAGATTAGATTCAAAACAAATTATAGCTAATTTTCAAGAAGGGTTTGATAATAAGATAATTACCCAAGTGCTACCCTTTAATAATTTTAATCCTTCACCAATAGAATTTCAAAATTATTATCAGAAAAATCCAAAAAAGCCATTCTGTGAAAAATACATACATCCAAAATTAAACTTAGTAACGCAACAGTTTTCGAAGCGAGTAGATCCGACAAAAAGTGGTGATATAGTAGTGTAGGCTAACCTTGTCGACTTCTTGTTTTACAGATGCTCCAATGCTGACTTTACCTTCGAAAAGCTCAAGAACGAACTCATGAACGGAGGCTGAGCTTGTCGAAGTCTCAATGTTAAATTCCTTTTTTATCGTTTCATTTCAGTAAAACTTGAATTACTAGGCAATTCAAAAATCTCTAAATCAAAATAAGGAACTGCAGCAATAACATGGTCAAAAATATCAGCCATGATATATTCATAATTTTTCCAACGTTTGTCACTACTAAAAGCATAAATCTCTAAAGGAATCCCTTGTGTACCAGGTTCCAATTGACGTACCATAATCATCATCTCTTTATTGGTGCCAGAATGATTTTCAATATAAGTTTCAATATACTTTCTAAACACGCCAATATTAGTGAGATTTCTACCGTTTAAAAGCAACTCTTTATTGATGTTGTTACTCGTATTATAAGTGTCAATATCAGCTTGACGGGTTTCTAAATAAGCGGTTATAGAACTAATTTTCTTTAATTCATCTATCTTATCTTTAGATAAATAAGAGATGCTATCTAACTTGATATTTAAGGCTCTTTTCATACGTCTCCCCTCAGAATCTTCCATTCCTCTCCAGTTTTTAAATGAATCAGAAATTAGAGCATAAGTAGGAATAGTTGTAATAGTTTTATCAAAGTTTTGGACTTTTACTGTAGATAGATTTATTTCAATAACATCACCATCAGCACCGTATTTCTCAAAAGTAATCCAATCACCAATCCGTACCATATCATTTATAGAAACTTGGATACTTGCAACAAAACCTAAAATAGTGTCTTTAAAGACAAGAATAATAACAGCCGAAGCCGCGCCAATAGTAGTAATAAATTTAATAAATTCTATTCCGGTAATAATCGCAAAAGCGGCCAATAAACCTAATACCCAAGCAAATATCATAATCACCTGAATATAACTATCTATTGGTTTGTCTTTTAAACGAGGCAATGTTTTAAAGTAATCTTTAAGTGTGTTTAAAAAACTACGCACAATCCAAAGTATAAGTAGAATTGTAAAAGCCTGCAATCCATTTCTAACCATGTTTTCAAAATAGTCAAAGTCAACAAATACAATAGGAATAAGCTCTAATGCAGCAAATAAAGGAAAGATATGTGCAATATTTCTTGGCACTTTATTGTCAACCAATAAATCATCGAAATTGGTTTTTGTATTAACAGCTATTCGCATAATAAATTCGACGATAATTTTTTTAATAGTAAAATCAATCAAGAACGCAATGACCAATAACACCGTTAATAAGATAAACATATTTAAATAGGCAGCAGTTACCTCAGACATACCTGTGCTAAGTAAATAATCGTATAAGAGATGTTTCAGATTCATAATTGTATTGTTTTCATAGAAAATCTATTCGTTGGAAATAGTAGACCTTATAATTTGATATAAAAATAGTTATTCCAAAATGCAATTACTTTATTTTAGTACTATTTTTTTTCTCAAGGTTGTGAAATAAAATAGAAGCAGACGAATTATAAAATTCGGTCTAAAACAAACTTAAGACGTCTTTGTTGTTCTATTAATAGATTTTTTTTTATAAATTCGTTATTATTCAATATAATTAAAACAAAACCAATGGACTTCATAGCACTTCTAATGATCGTATTAAAAACAACAGTTTCTTTAAGTATTTTAAATGTTTGGTTAATTCAGCCAAAAAAAGCTACTAAATGGAGAGGAGGCAACGCTAAAAATATTGTTGAAGAATTTGAGATATATGGTCTTTCAAAGGGTTTTTGTAACCTAATTGGTTTTTTAAAAGTAAGTTTAGCATTGTTATTATTAGCTTCAATTCAATTTGATAATTTAACTTTAATTGGAAGTTTAGGATTAGCATCCTTATTGCTAGGGTCAATAATTATGCATATAAAAGTAAAAGATGAATTGTTCAAATCTTTTCCTGCATTTTTATTTATTATAATGAACCTAGTTATTGCCTTTGCGTCTATTTAAAAATATATCTGAAAGGTCTTAAATACAATAAATAAGTTTAAAGCTGCAAAAATAAAAGAAGGAGACGATTTTATAAAGTTATCTTTAATTTTGAGTCTTACTATAAAGCCACCTAGCATTAATAAGAACAATCCTGTTCCAGCTAATATTAGAATTACTGGGTTAAAGTAAAATCCAATAAGCAATCCAAGAGCTCCTAATAACTGAAGAAAACCTGTCATTTTTCTAAAATTCGGCAAGTTATACCTCTTAAATTCTGAGATAATAAACGTTGAATAAAAACAGTTAATTCCAAAATAAAGAAAAGCCAAACTTGAAAACCAAGTTACTACTAAAAGTAAATCCAAAATATTAATTTAAAATTAATGTACGTAATCTTTTGCAAGATTACAATAAAAAATCAACTCTTTAAGCCAACAGTACTAATTTACACATACCTTTTGGCCTTTTTTAGCAAGACTTTGTCTAAGTCTCGGTTTGTAAAAGCTCTCATGTTTATTTTGCACTTCGTTTGGATAAAATATTGGTTGGAGTCTTTAATCGTTGCTGATTGGATCGAAAGAATAGGACACTAAAGAAACTATAGACGTCTAGGGATGCTTATTTTTTAAAAATATTTATTGACACAGCAAGACCATTTGTTAATTTCAAGCTCAAAAAAAACACGCCACTATTCAATTCTCTAATATCAATTTACCTGATTTTAAATAGATTTGATAGGTTTTTATTTGTTGTATTAGTGTGTTGAAAATCGCCATACTTTGTATTGATTGCTTCGATTTTATCGATAAGTTGTCTTCTGCTGGATTCAGAAATACGGTAATATGAACTCCACGATTATCAAAACTATTTGTATTTAGAAGGTCACTACTACTTGCTTTCCAATTGCTAGCTATAGCATTATCCGAATTAACATCTACCAATTCTAAATAATAACCAGCACCATCAGCAGTTTCTGACCAAGGTGCCTTGTCAGAATATTTCACTTGATCAATCACATTTCCAAAAGCATCTGCCAATACTAAACGCTGACTACTGTTTGATAAATTTTTGTAAAATTTATCAAAAGAAACAGAACCATATTTAGCAAAATAAACATCAGGGTTTCCAGCGAATATTATAGATTCCCCGGCTACTATGAATGTGTTTTCTGGAAATTGATAGGAAATACCTAATTCTCTCAGGTGAATTCCTGTCAGATCTTTAATGTATTTCCTATATATTTAAGAATTGTAAACCTACAAAGTGAATATTTATATAAATCAACTAGTAAAAATTAAAGCCTTTAAGGTATTAAATTCTTGAAAAATAAATTAGTTTGAATAATTTTGCTAGTTTTACGTAATGCAAGATAAACAGTCTTTAAAGAATACAATTGCGGTATTGCCTTTTGTGAATTTTAGTGAAAGTAAGGACAATGAATATTTTAGTGATGGGATCACTGAAGAGATTATCAATGCGCTTGCTAAAATTAGAAATTTAAAAGTAACATCTCGCACTTCTTCATTTTTTTTCAAAGGCAAGAACATATCTGTTTCTGAAATAGGCGAAAAACTTGGAGTTTCTACGATTCTAGAGGGTAGTGTTCGCTTATCTGGTAATTTTCTTAGAATTACAGCACAATTAATAGAAGTCAAAGAAGATTATCATTTTTGGTCCGACACATGGGATCGGAAATTAGAAAATATTTTTGAAATACAAGATGAAGTAAGCATACTAATCGCTGACAAACTACGGGAGCATTTTGGTCATTTAGAAATCAATACGCCACTCGTAATAAAAAAGACAGAGAACATAAATGTTTATGAACAGTGCTTAAAAGCTAAATTTTATGAAAGCAAATGGAATCCAGAAGATATAAATATAGCTATTTCTCTTTATAAAGAAGCCTTAGTACTTGATCCAAAATATGCTGAAGCCCATTTAGGATTAGCTGGGTGTTATAGTTTTCTAGGTACCATTGCCTTTATACCTTTTGAAGAAGGATGGAAGAAGACAATAAATCATACAAATCATGCACTTGCACTTGATGGTCAATCATCTGGTGTTCATTATCAATTGTCAAATCAAGCTTTTTTTATTGAATGTGATTTTAAAAAAGCATTAATAGAAGGAAAAAAAGCAATTTCGTTAAATCCCAACAATGCAGAAGCGCAACAAAATATTTCATTTTTATACACATTAGCGGGAAATAGCGAAAAAGCAAAGGTGCATCTTGATATTGCATTAAGTATAAATCCACTGTCAGAAGAAACTCATTTTTTTAGAGCTTATTACCATTACATGATTGAAGAGTATCCACAATCGTTAGAAATGATAAACCAGTGTTTGGTTGTAAATGATAAAAATATTCCGGCACATTCTATAAAAGCAACCTCTCTGCTCCAGCTTGGTAGATATGATGAAGTACTTAATTATTTTGATGCTATTCCGAAAGAGGCCGTTTTACAAGGAGAAAAGACGGGGATTTTGGGTTTGACATATGCTTTAAAGAATGATACTGTGAACGCTTCTATCTATTTAGAAAAATTAATTACACAATCAAAAGAGGAAAATGGTTTTGCTGCAGACTCCTATCTTTTTATGATGTATGTGGCTATTGGAGATTTAGACAAAGCTTTTGAATGGGTAGCACATGCGATCGAAAACAATTCTTCTTTATTATTTATACGATATATTGATCCTATTGTCAATGCGCTGAAAAAAGATTCTAGGTATGCTGCGTTTCAAAAAAAGATATTTAAAACGGATGAACTAGAAATAGCACCTAAACAAAAGACTGCTTTGCTTACTGCCAATAAGTCGGCTGAATATTCAGCACGATTGTTAGTATATATTTTGGAGAATAAACCTTTTTTAAACCCTGATTTATCGTTGCGTGAATTGGCGAATCAAATTGCAATACATCCCAATCATCTTTCTTGGTTGCTCAACAACAATTTTGGAAAAAACTACAATGAGTTTATCAATACCTACAGAATTGAAGCTTTTAAATTAAATGCGAAAGCCTCAGAAAACGCGCACCTTACCATAGAAGGCTTGGCTTATGATAGTGGTTTTAACTCTAAAACAGTTTTTAATACTTATTTTAAAAAGGAAACTGGATTGACACCTAAACAGTTTCTAAAGCTATAAAATAGTTTATATTTTTTCTTTTTACCTAATTTGTATGGAATTATAATTCGGTGCTTCCTTGTGATATTCAGAACTTTCTCCTGCTTTTTCTAGAATACATTTGGCACTTAATTAATCATAATAATAAATCAACCGTGAAAATAAAAGAGCAAAATAAAATGACGAATCTTAGTCTAGAAAACAAATCTGCAAGAGCATCAGGTATTCTTTATCTGTCGTTGGTTCCTTTAGGAATGTTTGGAATTATGTATGTTCCATCAATTTTAATTGATCCCGAAAATAGTACTACAACAATTAGAAATATTATCGAAAACGAAACGCTATTTCGATGGAGTATTATAAGTGCGTTACTAGTTCAGATAATAAATATTATCCTAGTCTTACTATTATTCAAAATATTTAAACGGGTACATATGTTGATGGCTGCTTTGATGGTCATATTCTCATTGTTAGCAGTTCCTATTGTTTTCTTAAATGAAATTAACCACTTGGCTGTATTGAATTTATTAGTCAAGGGCTTAGAATCAGAACAGCTTATTTCTATTTTTCTCAATTTACATCATCATGGAATTATTATGGCACAGGTGTTTTGGGGACTTTGGCTTTTTCCCTTGGGATACCTAGTTTATAAATCTGGATACTTGCCAAAATTCATTGGAGTTCTATTAATCATTGGATCCGTAGGCTATGTTGTTGATTCTTTTACGCTGATTCTTCTACCACAATTTAAGATAACATTTAGTGAATTTACTTTCTTAGGAGAAGTCATTTTTCCTCTTTGGCTATTAATTAAAGGACTTAAAAAACCTGCAGCAGTAGCCTAAGCATACATCTTAAATCTCAAAACACAAGTTTCTATTTTAAGTAAAAAAA
>CEWR01040174.1_pt1 | contig 16307 bp, 16 predicted proteins | sample 356321 | NCBI WGS metagenome assembly CEWR01 (sample SAMEA2621551, study PRJEB7988) | marine metagenome | biome: marine biome (ENVO:00000447); feature: mesopelagic zone (ENVO:00000213); material: "saline water (ENVO:00002010), including plankton (ENVO:xxxxxxxx)" | depth 790 m
TGACATTTCGGACAGACGAGTAATTCACTCAGTTTCTTTCGCATTGCTACCTACGAACATGACCTTAACAACCCACAAAATATTTAGACAAGGACCTAACTAAGACCAACCTCTTCATTCAAATTGCAGAACACTCGAGAGGCCGTATCGAGCCGATCGTTGTCTATTTTTCGTCGAGATTGAAACAGAACTCCTAAAGCAGTCCACCGGATCCATTGACACCCATCTAAAATGGCATTCACTAATCGACCAATCCAGAGTACTTGAGCCATCCTAGCCACTACCAAAGTCACAGCCACAGTTGCTTTATCGACTCCCACTTTGAGTCCTAGCCGACCGAGTTCATTATAGGTTTCCACGCCATCCTGACTGCATAGCCTGACCGCACTACCTAAGAACTTTTTATAAGCCAGCGGACGAAGATGCCTTGACCACCATGCAGGACTCACATGGCAATTTTGGGCCTTGTCATAAACCTCGGCGAACATCTTGAACCAACTAAGTCGAAATTCAACGCGCCCCATCTGCTTTGAACCACCTTCAACGTGGTCCATGAAAATTCCGCCGATCGTCGGTGAAAATCCGATCGGAGACGTCACCGCTGCTAGCGCATGCCAACCCGTCTCCGTCCAATTCCACCACAATTCACGAAACGCTCCTATTTCAGATATTTCACGTGTTCGGTACACAACGCCCGTCAACGACACACCGGATTTCAGGCACCTTGCTATCCCCTCGGGCGGAGTCAGTATGCATGCCTCTTTCGGATGAATCATCTTGTCCACAAACTGACCACTCTCGTTCACCGCAACCACCCTCGTCGAAACGAACGCTAACCGAGAATTGGATTGCTCATGAACAAGGAGGGCGTCACGCATAAACTCTGGCAATAACACATCATCGTCGCAAAGAATATTGAAATACTGGGTAGTCACATTCTGCATGCCATAAATCATATTGTTCAGGCTGCCGATGTTTTTTTGGTGTCGGTAGTACCGAACGCGAGAATCGACCTTCATTAACTCTCGAGCAACGGATGCAGTGTCGTCTGTTGATGCGTTATCCAGGATTTGAACGACAAAATCTGAATAAGACTGACCCAACACGCTGAGCACGGCCCGCTTCATCAAAACCGGCCGCTCATATGTTGGAATTATGGTCGTTACTTTAGGTTCGCCCACTGCTCTAGATTGAGCACCAGTTACAATCCGGTCCTCATGCTCTTACCAAGCAAAACCGCCTGCGCTGAAACAGCGCTATACACAGCGACTCACACTGACAGTCGAATTGATATTATCTGAGTCTGTTCGTCCTCTCACGAAGACAGATCCAAATATATTAATTTCAGGAAAATCGTGACTTCAGCTTCGAACCGTTTCGATAGATATCAAGAATCGGCTCGCCAAATTTCGACTTATTAAGGACGTGCCTGATATCACTCTTGTACTTTAAAAAATTCCGACTTAACGTAAGCCGAAGAGCATCCAACCCGCCACCAGAAGGCCATGGCAATTGGTTGTGGTCGTGGTGATTATTGTGGGCCCACTCCGCGACACCGGTGTTCTTACAGGCCTTGCACAATGGCGCCTTGATCTTATTTTCTCTCATCTCGTCATATGGTGTTTCGTGGATATCTCCCACCGCTGACTGCGCATCTGTACCACAACAAATCAATAATCGGCCACGTTCATCAACGACTACATCGTCCCAAGCCGGGCAATCATAATCAGGGCCGTCTTCTTTATAAGACGCAATAGACTCAACCATATGTTCGAGGTAAATATCCCGCTCCGCCGCTTCCTTCCGGTGCTTGGGTAGTCGATCCGTCGAGGCTTGAATCAATTCCACCAGGTCATTCATAAATGCAACCGATGGAATAAAACCGACGCCATGGCGACGGCTATATCGATACGCTTCCCAGAACTCATGTTCATTAAACCTATACCGGTGCCAGGACATAAACACTTTAGTCTGTGGAGAGTACTTCTTCAGATCGCTATTAAAGGCTTCAAAGTTAGATAACACCTTTCTAAAGTCACCATGAATCCTGCCGTACGTAACTTCCGTCATCCCTGACAAACTAAACAAGACTTCATTAATGACCGAAAAGTTTTCTTCGCGTATAGGTTGCACTTTCTGAAAATTCGAACTGATAACGGCGTACAATCCATGCTCTCGCAAAATCTCGAGATATTCATTCATAAACGGCGACAAAAATGGCTCGCCCCAGTTGTACAAGTACACCCGGTCGATCTTCTTATCTTTAACAGCTTCAGATTTACTGAGACGGGATATCGTCTCTCTGAATGCGCCCACACACATATACGCCGCAGGTTTTTCCTTCCGCCGTGACTTTCCAGAATTTTGAGCACAAAACGGGCATGTCGCCTGGCAAATACCTGCGACTTCTATGATGATGCGGCCGGACGGTTTAATTTCCATAACCGCGGACATTTCGCTCAGAGACTGCCCGTCGGTGTTTTCAGTAGAGACAGGCGTCAGCGGCAGCACAGTCGCACTTCCACTTACAGCTGTTTCAGTTGGCATACAGGTCACTCCTTAACCTAATAGTATAGCGAAAGATGTCTCATCACATTTCTGACAAGACCCTAAGATGCTCACCATCATGGTTGTTAACAAACAAAAAAGAACAACATCTAAGGGTGTTAATTCAGCTACTTGATACATTCGTGAATGGTCAACTAGCGGCGGTCTGAGACCGAATCCCCTCCAAAAAGTCCAAAACTGACCGGTCCTCAATGGTAAATTGGTCTTCCGCAACTCCATACTCTGTTTCTTGGCAGCCTCGACGACTAAGCGACAACACTGCTGGCTTGACATCTCGAGCGTGAAGCCCGGTTACTAAGCCATCTCCAAACTTCGTAACCGTCTTCGAATCGTCAAGCAAAACCAGAGCACCGGTTCGTGTACATGAGTCGATGAGCGGCTCCAGGCCGATCCCTGGCACAAAATTCACATGAAACAAATCACTCTTAATACCTACGGTGCTAAGTCGGTCGGCCAGACGAAGCCCCTCTCGGAGCGCAAAGTTATAGCACGCGATAGTTACATCGTCTCCAGACCGATACCGAAACATCGAATTATCAGTCGTTTTCATTTCTACCGGAAGATCGAGAACAGGAGTACCAAAAAGACGTTGACTCGTGCAAATCACTCTAAACCCAGGACTAACAAACTGCCCGCCCACGATAGACCGAGCTTCCTCTGCGGTATTAAGACAGTAAACATTCACATTGCCTAAAGACGCTACGTCACCAGCCGAATTAAGACTTGACTGAGGCCCCTGATAGCCTTGGTCACAAACAATCAAGAAAACCGTAAAACTACCAAGTTGATTTAGGGGACGTGTCGACCGAATAAAGTTAAACGTATTGACAAGCTGGTCAAGACCAAGCAAAAGAAAATCGAGTTGTTTCATAAATACAGCAGCATTGCCACCATCCATCATCATTCCAAGCCCAACTCCTATGTGGGTTAGCTCACAATTACCCACATTAAGGATGCGGCCTTCTGGATTCACTTTCAGCCCACGAGCGAGACCGGAGAGTTTCGAACCCGTATCAATATTCTCGCCAAATAAAAGCACCGGCCCGCAATGCTCGGTAACCGAGTTGACCGCTTCAACAATTTGCGTAATGTAGTTCTTACTCAAATCCATCCGCCTTAAGAAACTCGTCCGACACGCTTCGATATCTATCAACACCTAGAGCTTCACGGACGTGATACACAGGGTCGTCAGGTGAATCCGCAACCAAAAGACCATCCTCAAGAGAAATGCGCAGTGGATCATCTGGCCAACCTGGTGTAGGGCCTGCATGCTGACAAAATGTCGACAATCGAAGCTCTACGCATACAGAATTACCCGAAACAGCACTTTCTCGTGCCTGCGACAAGACAGCGATCGAATCCTCTACAACTGCTCCGGACGCACTGAAATATTTAACTCCAATACCCGCGCATACTTGGTCGAGGTTAATATTGCAGCGCCTCTGCTTAATGGTCGAGGACATCGAATGGTCATTGTTTTCAACAACAATCACAAGCGGAAGGTGATGACTGCAAGAAAACACTAGCGTTTCCCAGAAGCTACCCTCCTCCATCGCGCCATCACCTGTAAGCACAAACACCGCACCGGACTGCCCCGTCACAAGGCGGTTCATGGCCATACCTGCAGCCACTGGAAGGTTGTTCCCGAGAATGCTCGACGTATAAGCGATAGCACTCCCATCAACTGCCAAATTCATTGACCCCATCAAACCACCAGCCGGAGAACATTCTTCTAGCCGATAATGCTGAAGTATTGCGTCAAGCGACTTAATACGGGCCAAGTTATAGACAGCATTTCGATGAGTTAAACAAAGTCTGTCCTCCATCGCCATGGAATAATCCAATGCGACAGCTGCTGCTTCGTGTCCGAAACCGAGATGAATCGGGATCTTGAACTGTTTCTCTTTCAACATCTCATTAAGTAGATGCTGCCAATATCGCAGTCTAAGAACCGCTAGCGCAGTTGCGTCACTTGCAGTCGTATCGGGGGGCATATCGCTCGCTAACGAACTGTCTTCGACAAGCTTAGTCATCCGGTACCGCCTCTTAATCCTTACTCAAGTAATTATTGAGATCGGTCAACCCGGCCGCTAAGTCAATCTCCGGCTTCCACCCAAGTTGGGCTCGGGCTTTAGAATTGTCCGGATTTCTCACACTCGGTTGATTTGGTTCCTTCTCAGTGATGAGAACCTCTCGACCCAGTAATCGACAGCTTTCTTCAATTACCTCACCAAGTGTTACAGGTCGATCACCACTCAAATTAAAAACCTCAAATCCGGTACGTCCTCTACTGGCAAGAATGCCAGAAACAATGTCATTGACATAGATAAACCGGCGCGCCGTCGCCAATGCCCCAACCGTCACTTCGTCTTTAGTTCGTACTGCCTCAAATAGATGTTCAACAGCAGACCAATTTGATGGACGCGGCCCATATACGATACCGAAACGTAACACGGTGACGGCCAAACTCGAAAACGACAACTTTAACAGTTGCTCTGCCACAATCTTACTGAGCGCGTATCCCGACGTCATCGACGTCACATCAACTGATGAATCTTCACGCTGTACCTCGTCGTTGGACACATCACCATAAACCCATTCACTCGAAGCAAATATCAACTGAGATGCGTGCCTCTGCTGAGCGGCCAGAGCAACATTCAATGTTCCGGTGACGTTAATATCAAACGCCCCCTTCGGATCCGATCGACAATCCGGATCACGAGAGATGGCAGCCAGATGCACGACAGTCGCTCCCTCCGGAATAAGATCTGCGATTTCCGGGTCACGAATATCTGCTCGCTTCGAAATCGCATTATCAGGTGCATTGCTATCGATACCAGAAACGTCGATAGCTAATTCGTGGCATCTCTGAACCACTACCCTACCAATAAAACTTTCCGAACCAGTCAAAAAAACGCTCAAGCAACTACCCCTTTCTAGTTACACCAAGACCCATTGTTACAATACGTAACACCTACGAAAGTAGAATTCTATAAACGAAGCCGACAGCGAACACTCCTTACTATTTAGCCTGAAACAACGGACAATAACCGAGCGCCTCGTGGCTCGTACGCTACCGGAACATCCATCATTCCAGACAAGGCCGCACGGACCTGCTCACGGTTCTCGGGTGGCACAAGTAACAACAAAAACCCGCCGCCCCCTGCACCGGCTATCTTGCCTCCAATTGCACCTCCTTTTCGAGCGAGGTCGTACAGCCGGTCGGTCTCACTGGAAGCAATCGTATCCGCCAGACTTCGCTTAGCTTTCCATCCCGCGTCGAGCAATTCACCGAACTGTTTTATGTCCTCAGGGTCATTTAGTAACAAATCTCGACATTGAGCTGCCATCTCTCGCATTCTTATCAGTGTCTCACCGGTATGTTTAATGTTCTCATTCTGCTCACGAAGGACAGCATTCGCATCACGCTGTATTCCCGTCCAAAACAACATGATATTTTGAAATAAGCCGTCCGAACCATTACCCGGCAGCCATACCGAATCGAGATGTACCCTGTCATCTTGCTGAAACGAAATGTAATTAAGTCCGCCAAATGCAGCAGCGTATTGGTCTTGCTTCCCGATCGGATGGCCTAATACATTAAGTTCAACATGACAGGCCTCCTCAGCAAGTTGCCCTGCTGAGACATCCTCACCGCGCAACGTGTGAAGTGCGTATAACAGTCCTACAGCGAAACTGCTAGACGAGCCCAATCCGGACGACACGGGTAGGTCTGAAGCTGTGGCGATAAATAGCGGTGGCTCAACATCGACAAGCCTGAGGCACTCTCGAGCAATATCGTTCTCAATCTCGTCGAGACTATTCACATGCTCAGTCTTTGAATAACTAAGCCGATAATTCTCATTAAAGAGTGGGCTGTGGCGCTTCACCGTAACGTAGATATATTTATCAATAGCCGAACTAAGAACAGCCCCACCATGCTGGCGATAAAACGCTGGAAGGTCCGTGCCTCCTCCAGCAAAACCAACTCTCTGCGGCGTAATTGTAGTAACTGCTCTGGGCAGCAAGCGAAAGTTAGACATCGTCAAGTATCAGCAGTAGCTTTCCTCCCAAGACTCGTAACGAGACACAATCCACGGAACCGTCTCGAGCATTGTTTCGCCAGTGAAAGACGGTTTCGCTCCACCTCCTGGGTCACGCTCACGTTCCGGACCAATCAGCACGCTAAGACACTCTGCATTAAAAGCCGCTCGACTATCCCGCGGGTCGTCACCAACATATACAGTCCGATCCATCCGTAATAAATGCGACCGAGATGCTTTAAAAAACATGCCAGGATTCGGTTTTCGGCAACTACAGCCCTCATCCCAATGGTGGGGACAAACATACACATCGATAACATCAATGCCTTGTTTGCGTAATTCAGAAATCATTCGAGCGTTAATCTCGTCAACCATTTCCGCCTTCAACATACCACGCGCGATTCCAGCCTGATTCGACAACACGAGAAAGCGAAACCCTTTCCTCGTCAGTTGTCGCATCGCCTCTACTGTCTGTAAATCCCAATGGAAATCACTCCAACTGCAAATGTACTCACCACGTGGCGCACGTTTATTAATAGTGCCATCCCGATCAATCATCAGGACACGTTTAACAGCAAGATACTGCTCCGCCAGTTTTAACCGGTCCAGGTCAGAAATACTGTGATACGAATCTCCCGACACCAGCCCGGCAACCTGCTCACCTTTCACAAGCTTCTCCAGAATTCGAGAGAAACTCACGTCTGAAACACCATAGGCACCGAGCACTCTATCTCGCTCAATAATCATGTATCCGATTTCAACGTAATTGAGACCGAGTGTCGACCGTGTCGAATCGTAGACCTCAACGCCCCCATCACCATCGAGTCGAACGTTACCATTCTGTTTTTGATGAAGAAGAAGTGTTACAGCACTCAAAGATGCCGAATGCACTGATAGTAATTTTTCAATATTTACAGGGACATAATTATCCGAATATAGAAGGAGAAAACGACAGTCGAGCATCATTCTGGCTTCCCAAATCCGCCGACCCGTGTCCCATTCCGCGGGGCCAGAGGAATAATCAATCTGGACGCCGTGTCCAGCTCCATCTCCAAAATGGTCGCGAATCTTTTCACCGTAATACCCTGTTAACAGTACGACCCTTTCTACCTGCTGTTCGCGCAATTGGCAGATCAAGTATTCAAGAAACGGCCTCCCCCCGACTGGAGCCAATGGCTTTGGTAAATCCTCTGTAAGCGGCCGTAATCGTTCACCTAGTCCGCCACAAAGAATGACAGCCTGAGCCGGTCTCTCCATCAACAGCCGTCCAAGACCTTAAGTGTCGACACTATTCCTTCGTCAATTCCTATCCTCGGACGCCACCCTGTTGTCGACATGATCTTTTCTGTGCTTGACCAAAACCCAGTTCCATTAGAAATATCTATAAACGGCTTTGCTCTGTTGTAATAATCCGCCGCGATATTCGCTACTTGAGCAACACTTGTGGGATAACCACTACCGACATTGAAGACCCCGGACTGCACCTCACTAGAAACTAGCGAGACCAAACCAGCCGCCACGTCATCAACATGAATAAAATCTTGAACCGTCTCAGGGGTTCGAATGTCTGGGTCCACACCAGAGACATACGCATGACGAAGAGATGGAAGTAGCGAAGTCAAGCGCTGCCCTGGCCCATAGACGAAAAAGATACGAGCCCATTGATATTCGAAACCAGCACTACGAGCGACGCTATCAAGAACACCTAGTAACGATGCTTTCGTCGCCGCGAATAAATCAACGTCAATCGGATGCTGCTCTTCAGTCACTAGTCCAGAGGCACGACCATATTCCCAGCAGGTACCAGCAATTACTATGCGCTTCAATCCAGACTGAGCCAACACATCTAAGAGTCGGAGACTACTGTCGAGATTCAAACGACAACGCTCAAGGGAATAATTTGGAAGCCCCTCCCACGCAAGATGAAAACACCATTCAGGACGAAATTCAGCAACCTTTGTAATCCAGTCGTCATCTGTCAACAGATCCGAAACAACCGCATTCACTCTCGGAATATTAGACAGGCGTTCAGGATGTCGAGAAATACAAAGCAAGTCATGCTGGGCCAATAGCGGAATGACTCTACTACCAAGAAAGCCAGTCCCCCCGGTCACAAGAACGCGCATGACGATTAAACGTTACTCAAGTAAGGCCAGGTCAAAATCAGGAAACGTGCGATCTCGCTCAGAAATTACTTCTGGAGCCATCGGCCAGCCAACGTCAAAAGTCGGGTCGTTGTAGCGGATACCACACGCAGAATCAGGAGCAAATATTTCACTCATGTAGTAATGAAGAACCGTCTCAGAACTAGTAGTAATCCATGCGTTTGCACAACCAGCCGGCACATAAATACTTCGCCGATCATCCGCCGATATTTCTGCTGATCTCCACTGCATAAATGTGGGTGATGACCGCCGAAGATCAATCACTACGTCATAGATACTACCGGTCATACAGGAAATGGTTTTTGCTTCAGCATGAGATCCTTGCTGGTAATGAAATCCACGTAAAGTGCCAAATGCATGATTTTCAGAAATATTGCCTTGAGCCACAGTCGGCGAGAGCCCATGCCGAGCAAATTCTTCTGTACAAAAATGTCGACGAAACGCACCTCGATTATCTGTAAACACTTCGGGCTCTATGAGCCAAACACCAGGACAATCCATCTCAACAAATTTCATGTGAGGACAACCGGCTCATTGGGCAAAGGAACGATGACCTCTCCCTTCCAACCGTATTCATCATGCATCTGGGAAAGTATTTCGTCTTGAAAATTCCATCCAAGCAGCAATACGACATCAGGCTTTTCGTTAAATGCTTGCTCTGGAGGCACGATTAAAATATCGGTGCCCGGTGTGTATGTATTGTGCTTCAATGGCGCTCGGTCAGCGATTACATCTAGGTGACTCGAGTTAATGCCACAAAAGTTGAGTAACGTAGAACTCCGCGCGGATGCCCCATAACCGATTATCCGCTTTCCCTGGTCGCATCTTGATATAACTAACTCTCTGAGTGTCGAACGATGGTGCCGGCACCGATCTCCGAACTCTATCCACGGTTCTTCTCTTCCAACACCAATACTGTTCTCATGACTCAACATCTCTTCATAAACAGTCGTGCGTTTCCGTTCAGTTTTTGAAAAGTAGACAACCAACGAACCTCCACTGATCGGGCTCTCAGTAACATCAAAAGCAAACAAGCCGAAACGATCGAGCAATGAGCTCATGCTCTGAAGGGAGTGATAGAAGAGATGCTCATGGTATATAGAGTCGTAATGTAACTCCTCAAGAATGACATCAGATCTATGAAACTCAATGGCGCCAGTACCATCTGGCTTGAGGCAAAGAGCCATACCCGCAACAACATCGTTCGCATCTGCGACGTGCGGGATAACATTACGCGCAAATACGGCATCAGCTTCGCCATCGCGTCCCACGATCCGAGACGCGACTCCCTGTCCAAAGAAATCCGCAATCGTAGGGATACCTCTCTCTTCGGCAATTTGAGCAATATTTTGTGCTGGATCAACGCCTAAAACACGATCTCCACGTTCGGCAAAGCGTTTCAAGAATGTCCCGTCGTTACTCGCAACCTCAATCACTTGCAGCGAGCCAGGCTGGCAACGAGCAGCGAGGCTTTCACAGAATACCCTGCTGTAGTTGCGAGCGCCGTCAGATGTACCTGTCACCCAAACATACTTTTTAAACAAAATTTCCGGTGAAACCGTTTCAGTTAATTGAACAGTGCCGCATGCCTGACATCGGCAAATTTCAAGAGGAAAAACAGGTAATGTTTCACTAGCATCTCTACGCAAGCTATTCGCAAGAGGCTGTTTGCCTAGATCAACAAGCGGAGAACTAACCTTTTCCGCACAGACTCGACATCTGTCAATTCTCTGCGACGCCGAGTTACTCACAGCCAACGCAGCTCTGCATCGAGCTGACCCGCATGAATAAGATGGTTCAACTGATCCAACCGATTCGTCTCACGACCACGAAATTGATCTTCAGTAAAACCAACGCGCTCAAACAGCTCCACAAGCTCTCGGCCACCACGATCGAGATCCCATTCCGGCTGATACCATTGCTTCAATTCACTAAGTATCCTCTTGAAACTGACCTGGTACGTTCGAGCATCAGGCCCATGCTCACCAGTATAGGTAATCACACTTCCCGGAACTGCACGTCCAGCTGCCTCAGCAAGATCTCGAACGGAATAATTCCCGTCAGAAATACCAACATTGTAAGACCTTCCGGTAACAATCGACGCTGGTGCCTCAAGGCCCGCGATAAAAGCAGAGCAGGCATCACGCACATGAACCACCGGTCGCCAAGGAGTGCCATCACTCTTGATCTCAATCTTTCCTGTCGTGTAGGCACAAGCCACCAAACTGTTAAATACGATGTCACATCGCAACCGAGGACTCGAACCGAAAATTGTCGATGGACGAAAACAAACAACCGTAAAATCGGAGCCTGCCAATTTTTTCAGTGCAAGTTCGGCATCCCACTTTGTCCGAGCATAGGCAGTTATCGCGTTCTTATCACTGTCATCTTCATCCAATTCATGGTCAGTATTTGACACCCCATACATGCTCTGAGAGGACGCGTATACCAACCGTCGAACACCAGCTTCGCGGGCACATTTCGCCAACCGAATCGTACCCTGTAGATTAATCTGCTCCGTTAACGTCGGTGCTAATTCTCCCAGCGGATCGTTCGACAGTGCCGCAAGATGTACAACTGCATCGATACCATCAAAATCTGACATGCTGATGTCACGAATGTCCCGACCGATCGACGGATACGTTGACGAGTTGGATTCGACAAGGCATTCCTGATAGTAACCAGTGTCAAAACCAACAACCGAATAACCTCTGTGCAAAAGAACGTCAGTCAACACAGAACCGACGTATCCCTTATCACCTGTAACGAGTACCTTCGCTACATCGCCCATAACTATTGGCCCGTCTCGACAAGGCGATCAATAACAGCCAACAGCCAGGACTGATGCGTGGTTTCAACAATGTTGTAACTCTCGCTATTGACCCACAAGTTGAGATCCCCGATCGCACGCAGCGGATTATCGGCACGAAAACCAGACAGCGTCACCACCTGAAGCCCAAGGTCACGAGCAGCTTTAGCACCAATGACAACATTCTGAGACTGTCCGCTACTGCTGATAATCACAGCAACATCACCCGCATCACTATAGAATTCGAGGGCTTTAGCTATCCAATTTTCATAGCCATAGTCATTTCCAAAACAGGTAATCAAATCAGCTTCGTTGAAATTGATCGCCCTTACGCGTGCCGCCTTTGTAAGGTCGACCGCAACGTGACTCGCAATTGCCGCACTGCCTCCGTTTCCGACGACAATGACCTTGCCGCCTTTATCGCGAACATTCACAAATACTTGGGAAAGTTCACCCAGTTGGTCTGCAGATACGTCACGCAGACGAACGCTTAGTTCATCAAAATACGAATTAAAAAAATACTCTTTATCAGACAGCCTTCTGCTCCTGAAGAAGCTGAGCTGGAGCCCCTTCTGCAATCACCCTACCCCGGTCCAATTGATACAACCGAGAACAATGTTCAACAGTTGACAAGCGGTGCGCTACGATCAGCAATGTCTTACTACCCTGCAGTGCTTCCACCGAATCCATCACGCCTTTTTCCGTAAGAGTGTCAAGCGCACTTGTTGCCTCATCGAGCACCAGAACCGAAGGGTCATGGTACAACGCACGCGCGATACCGATTCGCTGCAATTGTCCCCCAGAAAGACGAACACCTCGCTCGCCGACAACTGTGTCAAGTCCATGCGGCTGATTTGCCACAAATGTATCAAGTTGCGCAGCTTGTACCGCTCGAGCTACCGCCCCCTCATCAATCTGGTCTGAAGGAATCCCGAAAGCCACGTTATTTCTCAGAGTGTCATCTGTTAAATAGACAGACTGCGGCACATACCCAATCTGATCTTGCCAGGAGCGAAGACCCATCTGAATATTTTCCTTGTCGACTTGAACTTCGCCTGACATTGGCGTCAATAGACCTAAAACGATATCAACTAGCGTGCTTTTCCCAGAACCACTTGGTCCGACAAACCCAATCGAGTCGCCTTTCCGAATAGAAATATTAAGACCTTTCAATGCAAATTCAGGAGAGGACGGATACATGTAATCGACATCAATTAGCCTAATGTCATTTTTAAATGAGTTTGCCACTCGAGAATTAACAATCGCTTCTACGTTAGCCGGTAACTCTGAGGTCAATTTAAGTTCTTCGCGCAGCATCTTGATCACTGGCATGCCATATGGAAGATTCTGAACCGCACCAAGAACTCGATACGCAGACGGCATAAGCCGAAAAGCCGCAGCTGCAAAAAGTCCAAGCGTCGGCACAATGGAAGCCGCCGCCTGTCCCTGCATAAGCATCGTAATAATCAGGGTGGCCAAACCTGTAACTGCAAGTAGTTCGATCCACAAACGAGGTAGTAACTGCAAGGTGGCTTGAAATTGTTCAACGCGCGCACTTTCTGCATTGTGCTCCTCGTATTTGGCAAGGAATCCTGACTCTCTCCCAAGCAGCTTGGCTTCCTTCACACCGCCGAGTCCCTGCTGTAATTCTTGAATGCGCTGCCCGTCATGATGTTGCCGTGCAATACCCAAACGCAACAATCGACCGCGGGTATAAAGATGAAATCCCCATGCGGCACACCCAAGTACCAGCACCACTATGAGTGCACCAATCGGCTCGACGATAAACAAAAGACATATCACTCCAACCAACACCAAACCTTCACCAAGTACTACAAGCGTTGGATTGAGGATCAAAAACCATAACTTATGCACTTCATTCACCGCATTACGAATCAACTGCGCAGAATTCCGCTGCAAATGAAAAGCATACGGCTGGTACAAATATGTGGCGAAGAGCTCTCTCGAAATGTGCCGTTGGACACCAAAAGCAAAATCGTTTTGGTACCAAGCCAAAAACCCAAGAAATAGCGCCTTAACCAAATAGACACCAACAAGAAGGAGCATCCCGCCGGTTATAAGCTGTACCTGCGTCGGCTGGCCCAACATCTCAACCACTACGGCTAACGGTGGATACGTTTCGGACGGAGCAGTCTGCAAGAGTAGCGTCACTGCCGGGATAATTAGCCCTATGCCGAGCATCTCCAGCCCCATGCCAACCACCATGAGACTAAAGAGGACTATGATGCGCCTACGCTCACCCACATTGAGCAGGCCATATATTTCGAAGACGGTAGACCAACCGTATTTTTCAGTCACTAAATGATTTAGAGATTTCTAGACGTTATAGCTCAATGGCAACCTGTCTCAAAACGAGTCAGTCGCCTTGCAGGCTACTAGGTATTCTAGCGTTCCATAGAGAGAGACAGCTCTTGACTAACTAAGTTATTTCGAACCTTCTGCAGCAGCATCATCCAAGAATTCCTGATACCAGGCTATCGTCTCTCGAAGGCCTTCTTCTAGGGTGTAGTGAGGACTCCACCCGAGCTCTTTGGCAGCCTTGCTTCCATCAAGAAACTGATCTGGAATCTCATTCGTGGCCTGATTCTGAATGACCGGACTGAGGTCGGTCCGGTCCATCAATCTCGAAATCTCTTCAATCATTTCAAGAACTCGAAGCGGGTGATTCGTACTGAAGTTATAACACTCACCAATAGCGTCACCGTTAAGCATATGTTCTGCTAGCTTTACGTACGCACCCACCGCTTCCTTGATGTAAACATAATCACGCCTGAGAGAACCGTCACTCCGAACAATCGGCCGTTCACCTTGATGGAGTGAACGGATAGTACCTGGCACGATTCGATTGAAATTAAGGTCTCCACCTCCATAGAAATTTCCACACCGGGTCACTGATACCGGTAATTGATAGGTATGCCAATACGACTGGGCAATCAGATCCACACAACTTTTCGATACGTCATAGGGGTGTCGCCCAACTAACGGTGCCTCCTCGCGGTACGGCAAATCAGCCTGTGTCCCGTAAGCTTTATCACTAGACGCTACGACAAGAGCACGGAGATCGGTGTGCCGACGTGCTGCCTCGAGCAAATTCCATGTGCCCTGAATATTTGAGGTGAATGTCGATATTGGATTACGGTTCGCAATACCAACCAGAGTCTGAGCCGCTATATGGAAGATCACCTCAACTTCGTACTCATTAATCGTCCTTTCGAGTAGGTGGTAATCTTCTAGCGATCCCTGAACGACGTTCACTCGTTGGTTGAGACCAAGTCGTCGAAAATTAGCTCTGGGCACCGCATCGCGAACCAACGCAACAACTTCCGCTTTCTGTTCTACTAACCATGCCGTCAGCCACGAACCAAGTAGGCCGGTTGCTCCGGTTACTAACACTCGCCGGTAATGCCAAGGCTGCTCAACAGTCACAATATTCTCTCGTTAGATCGCACTTTTGCTTGCGAATGCGTGGAAGCGTATAAATCACTAAACGGCACAGTGTTACTTCCTCCGAAACGGACATTGTTCAACATAAAATCAAAACCTTACGCAACCTTACTCGTTTAAACCTAAACACCATCGTCAGACTGGAAAACATCACACTGCAATGCCGGGATCAAACGCAAGGTGTTTGTTATTGTCCTGCGGCTTAAACCAACGATATTCAAAATATTTTTCAATGGATCGCCGACGACAAGTATCTCCAACTGTCTTACGAATATTCCAAAAGTGGAACGCTCCGACTATCCAACTTATAGCCATATTATTAAACGATGGCCGAACGTTCAAAACGTGAACAAGATACTCGCGCACCCCATGCTCTTTTGTCAAGACATACAATATTTTCTATATTTATTTGAGTATAGCCCGCTTAATTCCAAGTAAATCTTTACAATTTAGTAAGCTTTACCGACTGCAAGCGAAACAAATATCATCGGAAGTGCGACCCACAAATCATAATAAACAGTGGCATTAAACCGGACAGCGGAAAACCACCAGCGCAAGCGATTCGTGGTAGGCAGTTGCCTTCTATTGTGTAGTGCCTGCATCCATATTTTTTTGGCCCTAAGCATCTTTGCAACTGACGAATATGAAGTTGGTGAGACTTCTTACTCCACGATCTTACCTCCAGAGTCTCTGGATTTTTCGCGTGAACGTGCTGTCGCGATCTCGCCCGACGGCCAGTATCTCGTCGTTACGCTAGTCGATAACACTGATGCTAGCTTCTTGTATGTGCAAAAGATAGACGGCTCTGAAGGCAGGCGACTACCGGACACGTCAGGAGCTCACGGGCCATTCTGGTCTCCTCACAGTGATGCGTTAGGATTCTTTGCAGACGGACAACTCAAGACCATTAAATTGAATGAACGCAGCGCGACGGTCTTGTGTAATGCTACGGAAGGTAAAGGTGGCACCTGGAACAAGTCAGGCGTTATTCTATTTTCGCTGCAGGGTGATGGCCCACTCTACAGTGTCGCTGACACCGGAGGAACGCCAGCCCCTGCAACAGAAATCATTCCGGAGTATCGGATAGCTAGCCGTCCACAACCTCGCTATGAAGTTGCGCATCAATGGCCTTACTTTCTTCCAGATGATGACCATTTCATTTATATATCCAAGAGCGTGGATGACGAAAAAATAGCCTACTTAGAGTCGCTGCGTTCAAATGAAAGAACTCGACTGTTTCTTCACGCCCACTCCCGC
>CEWR01142288.1_pt1 | contig 16249 bp, 14 predicted proteins | sample 356321 | NCBI WGS metagenome assembly CEWR01 (sample SAMEA2621551, study PRJEB7988) | marine metagenome | biome: marine biome (ENVO:00000447); feature: mesopelagic zone (ENVO:00000213); material: "saline water (ENVO:00002010), including plankton (ENVO:xxxxxxxx)" | depth 790 m
CCAAGTGGCGTATATGTTTGGAGAGCTGATTTCACTGATCTAAACGGAAAAGAATTTAGACGAAAAGGACAACTGAGCATCCTCCCATAATTATAAATTAATAGACATATAAAAAGCCACTCAAATTGAGTGGCTTTTTTATGTATGACATCAATTCTTAGTTAACGATAACTTTCTTTGTAAGCACATTATTTCCAATCACTGCTTTTAAAACAAAAAAGCCTTCAGTTAAATCGCTAATAATAAACTCATTGTTTTCAAAAACTGGATTTGCAATAGATTTTACTACCTGTCCATTTACATTATAAACTGTTAATAGTTTAACCTCTTCAGTGTAGTCAAAAAACACATGAATATCACCACCATTAGATGGTGTAGGATAAACCAAAAATGAGTTTACCGCTTCTTTTTCATTGATAGAAACAGCCCCAGGCCAAGTATTTTCAGCATCGATTCCTCCCCAAATTGCTGTTGCTAAATAAGGATTATCAATAAATGGATTTCTATTTCCTTGAGATGTTTCTAATCGAGTATTTCTCTGCGCCTCATAAGTAGATACAGGATCTTCAACATTCCAACTTATAAATAATGTCAGCATATCATCTAAACTTACCGTAGTTCCTGCTCCAACATTTGTTGGCACACATTGAGTTGGATATCTCAAATACATATACATCATCATTCTTGCAACATCACCTTTCCACTCGTCTCCAGGATACCAATTAGACCCTGCATTTCCTGCATTTCCACTTCCAGAAGCAAATTTTCTATTCCCTCTACTTCCATTCATTTGAACATCAGAAGAACGTAAATGATGCGCATCCGTTCCTGCATTTGGAGAAGAAGTTGACATACTTGGTGTTGCCAAAGATTGCGCAAACGTATGTTCTCTATTCCAATCTCCTACATTACCACCATTATCATTTTTATTTCTTGTTCTATCATTTGTAACACTACCATCAGTATCATTATATCCATAAAGTAATAATACCTTGCTAGAGTTTGTAGGGTCTAGATCTGTAATTTTTAGTTCAGTCCAAACATTAGAATATGTTAAAAGACTTGTGTGGGTATTAGTTATTTTATTTGCCAATTCTGTTTTTAAGGCAGCACCTGTCAATGAGAGGTTAACTCCATTATAATAAGGTTGTTGAGCAAATAATGTTACATTAATAACTAAAGTAACTGAGAGTAAAAGTGTTCTTTTTAAATTTTTCATAGCATATAAAACTACGTATAAATCTTATTACTGATTTAAAAAGGTGTTAATCTCTTTTTTGTTATCTTCGCTACAATGAAAAATTTATTGCACATAATTTCATTATTCATTCTGTTTTCTTGTTCTGAAAACAAACCACCAGAAGCTGAAAAAATAGCTACTGATATTTTAACTTCTGGTGATTGGCTACTAACTTTTAACTTAAATGAGGATGTTGACGCCCCAACCAATTTTAGTTTAGAAAAAACAGATTCTCTTTATCAAGTTATATTTTTAAATGCCTCAGAAAAGATTGTTGTTACCAGTGTTAATATTTCAAATAATAAGATAATTATTAAAGATCCTGTTTTTAATAATTGGCTTGAAGGTGAGATTATTAGTCCTACCGAAATTAAAGGCTTTTGGTTTAAAAATGATACAAGCTACAAAGTTCCTTTTACAGCTATTTTTGGAACAGAAGCACGGTTTGCTGCTCCTGAGAAAATAACAGAAAAGAACAAAAATGTTTCAGGCAAATGGGAAGTTCACTTTAGCAATAACAATATTGAAGACCATTATGAAGCTATTGGTCAATTTGAACAAGAGGGCGATCATATTACTGGAACTTTTATGACTGAAACTGGAGATTACCGTTTTTTAGAAGGGAATATGTACGGTAATAATTTCTCTTTATCATGTTATGATGGTGCCCACTTATTTTTATTTAAAGCAGAATTAAGAAACGATTCACTTCTTGGAACATTTTGGTCTGGAACAAGGTGGGCTGAACCCTGGATAGCTGTTAAAAACGAAACGTTTATGTTAAGTAATCCTGATTCTTTAACTTATTTAAAAGAAGGATATACAGAATTGGCTTTTAATTTTCCAAACACTAAAGGAGAAAACATTGCTTTAACTGATGAGCAGTTTAAAAATAAAGTAGTTATTGTAAATATAATGGGACCTTGGTGTCCAAATTGTAAAGATGAAACAGCTTATTTGGCAGAACTCCACAACAGAAACAACACCAATGGGTTAGAGGTGGTTGCTTTAGCTTTTGATAACTCAGAGAAAGCTGTAACCATTAACAAACTCAATAAAATTAAAAGCCATTTTGGTGCTAATTATGACTTTTTAATTGCTGGAAAATCGAGTAAAACTGAATCCATCAAATCATTACCCATGTTAAATCATATTATGTCTTACCCCACCTCTATTTTTATAGATAGAAAAGGTAATATCCGAAAAATTAGAACTGGATTTTATGGCCCTGGAACGGGTGATTATTACACTAGATACATTGAAAAAACAAATGATTTTGTAGCTAAATTATTAGCAGAAGAGTTATAAAAATATTGATGAAAAATGCTGCTCTAATTATCGCCTTAACTTCTCTTGCATTACTTTCTTGTTCCAAAGACAATGAATGTATAGATAAAAGTAAAATCAATTTAGGCCCTTGAACTCAACAATACGAACCTGTTTGCGGGTGTGATGGGGAAACTTATTCCAATCCATGTTCAGCAGAAAACGCAGGAGTTACTTCTTGGAAAGAAGGAGAATGTAATTAAAAAGTAATCGTTTTAATTAAAGCTTCTTGCTCTCTTAAAAACTCTCTTTTATCAAACTTTGGAGAGTAAACATACCCATCGATACAAATTACTCTGTTGTTTTTTTCATCCACTAAAGAGTAATTAATAAATGGTCCACCCATAAAATCGCGGTGCATGTACCACAAACCTCTTAGCTCGTTAACATAAACACCATTTAAGCTTACTTCTTTTTGAATGGGCACATATTCCTTATAAGAAAGCATGTAAGAGCCCTCATTACTTCCTACAATATATTTCTTAGTGTAATAGTTTCGTTTTTCAACAAGTTGCCCAACATCAAAAGTACTATCGCTCACATAAGGGTATGTATAAATCATAATGTTCTGACTAATTTGATGTCCGCCAGCAGTTTTATCCTTTCTCAACCACATAAAATCTTCAGCCTCTTGCGCTACTGTATACAACTCATCTAAATTTAACGATAGACCAAATTTTTCGTTGATCAGTTGTGAATTTTTACTGTTTGCATTTACCCTAAATTTAGCGTGTAATCGAGCAATTTCTTTATTGTTAAAATAATCTAACAATGCTCCTGCATTTTTAGTAATTGTTTCAGCAGCAATCTTTCCTGTTGGAGCAGTAATGGTAACTACCAATTGAGATTCAGCCCAAACATCTTTACGAACTGTCAATTTTATTTTAGCTTCTTTTTCTACATTCACCATTATAATATTTCGCATCGGATGAAATATTCTTGCAAACGAACGTTGAGGAACTTGAATGATATTAAACAAAGGTTCTGGTTGTGGTAATCCGTCTTGCTCTTGAGAAAAAGTTTTTTTAACGGCATCTCCAGCAGAATGATTGTAATACACTGAATCCATTACAATTAATAAATCTCCAGCTTTTCCGGTAGAACTTGGGAGTACTCTTTCATTTATTTCATCACAAGAGAAAAAAGAAAAAGGTACAATTAATAGAATTAGAATTTTAGTAAGAGTTTGCATAGAAATTTTTATTAACCAACGGTTTTAATCCTCAATTTAGTGCCTAACTTTAATTTTTTAATGTCAATATCCTTATTGAGTTTTTGAATTTTCTCAATACTCGTCCCTTCATACTTGTTGGCAATATCCCACAAATTATCTCCAGACTTTACAGTATGGTATACGTATTTCCCAGCATATTTAGGAGCAGATTTTTTAGCAGTAACCGGTGTTTTCTTTTTATTTTGAGCTGTTGAGCTCGTCTTTGGATAGATGTATAATTTCTGACCAATTCTCAATCGATCACTATGTAAATTATTCCAATCCTTTAATTGACTCACTCTACAATGGTACCGATTGGCAATGCTTCCTAAAACATCACCGCTTCTAACTCTATACACTGTTGCATTACCTCTATTTGTTGCTGTAACAGGTTTGTTTTGTGCAAAAGCAATACTATCTTTTCTGTCTTTGTCTGTTTTTAACGCATAAATTTTTGATTCATTTGTTAAGAAATCACCAACTTTTCCAACTGGCAAACAAAGCGTGTTTGCCTCACCAGTATTTGGAATAAAATTTTGTTTATACGTTGGATTTAAAAACTCTATATACTCCACTGGAATATCCAAGTACTCAGAAATTTGAGCAAAAGATAAATGATCCGACAAGGCTACCGTATCAACTTTAAAACAAGCAATATCTGGAGTTTTAGGATAAATGTTATGTTCTGATGCATAATTCATAATATAATTAACTGCTAAAAATGCAGGAACATATCCTCTTGTTTCTCTTGGTAAAAAACTTCTAATTTCCCAATAGCTTTTTTTACCGCCAGATCTTCTAATCGCTTTATTAACGTTTCCTGGCCCACAGTTATATGCTGCCAGTGCTAAATCCCAATCACCATACATTTTATGCAATTTCTTTAAGTATCGACAAGCTGCATCGGTAGATTTGTAGACATCGCTTCGCTCATCATAATACGAAGTAACTTCTAAACCAAACGCTTTACCTGTACGGTACATAAACTGCCACAATCCTGCAGCACCAACTCTCGATTTTGCTTTCGGATTTAATGCAGATTCAACAATAGCCAAATATTTAAGCTCTAAAGGCATGTCATATCTGTCTAGTGTTTCTTCAAAAATGGGGAAATACATCGGTGCTAAACCCAACATTTTTGCGGTGGTTCTCTTTCTTCGTTTCGCATACAAATTAACATAACCGCTAATTCTACTATTGTAAACAATACTAAATGGAGAGTTTGCATTTAATGCTTCAAAACGTTTAGCATACGTTAAACTATCAAAAACAGGAACCGAATCAGGCGCATAACCATTTACATTTAGCTCTTCTACATTATCATTAAAACCTAAGCTTTCGAAATAACCAGATGCCATCATACTATCAATAGCAGCCAACACAGGATCATCAGCATCCAATAAAATAATGGTTGAGTCTTTTTCTTGAGCAACACCTGTAAGGGTTGCAATGAAAAATAATATAAAAAGTAATTTAATTTTCATGCGATATTTATAACGCTAATAGCAGTTTAATGTTTTAAAATGGAATAAAAACAACTGATTAGGAGATAGAAATTATCCTAAAACTGAGCAGTCCATAAATAAGAAAAGTTTCTTTTAAAAAAAGAAACTCCTCCAATTATAACATTTTAACTAAACCTATTAGCTTAATTTTTCTTTTTCGTCTTTATCAGGCTTTGCAGCATCTTCTCCTTCTTTAATTCCTTCTTTAAATTCTTTAATTCCAGAACCTATCCCTTTCATTAATTGAGGGATTTTTTTACCTCCAAATAATAATAAAACGATGGCTACAATTAAACCAATTTGCCATGGGCCAATAAACCCTAATAATACAATGCTCATGTTCTTTATTTTTATCGCTACAATTGCAACGGTTTTAACAAATACAAAGGTACAAAAGATTTTGGTTTGATGGTATTAAATATTAAGTCAGGTTGTTACGAACCAGATTCACCTTCCAAATTAAAAAGAGTACCGCCATTGAAACAGACATGCTTCCGATATAATAGAGTATGCTCATCGAGTCTTCTCCAAAAACGTCATCCGTTTCGTTTAATAATTCTGGATACAAATACGCAACTAATACAACTGTTCCGTTATTAATAAAATGTCCCAAGATTGGTAGCCATAAAGAATTAGACCAATAAAATATGTACCCAAACAATACGCCTAATAAAAACCTTGGAAAAAACCCAAAAAACTGCATGTGTAATGCACTAAATAAAATGGCTGAAACCCATATTCCAAGATGTGCATTTTTTGTCCAATTAATAAATATTTTTTGCAAGACCCCTCTAAATAATAATTCCTCTCCTATTGCAGGGAAAACAGCAACTATTATCAGCACATAAATTAGACTTCCAATACCATTAAACGTTAAAAATGCTTTAGTAATTCGTTCTGCACTATGCTCACTATCTCGCATCCATTGCTCTATCCCATTCATAAAATCGGGTAAAACCATGTTGGCATTCAATTCTATTACCCAAGATAAAAATGGTGTTAACACCACCATAAAAAGCAACACTAAACCATAATTAATTGGCGCTGGAAATGACTTTAACCCCAACACCTTTAAAGGCTTTTTTGAAGTAATAACTCCATACACTAACGGTGGTGCGACAAACAATCCTATTGCGCTAAAAAGTTGCATTAGTTTCATCCCTTCAATTAATGTTGGGTCTCCTAAATTATTTATTTCCAAAGGATTGAATCCGTAAATAGTAGCTGCTAAAAATGTTCCAACTAATGAAAATACAATAACCGAAATCAAACATAAACTCAAGATTAAAATGAACTGAGTAAAAGGCTTATTTTCAATTTCTAATAACATAATTGTTTTTAATAGTAACTTTGCCACAAAGATGGTAAAAATAGGTGATATAGAGTTGGGAGAATTTCCCTTATTACTTGCTCCAATGGAGGATGTGAGTGACCCTCCTTTTCGTGCATTATGCAAGGAAAATGGAGCAGATTTAATGTACACCGAATTTATTTCTTCGGAAGGATTAATTAGAGATGCTGTTAAGAGTGTTCAGAAATTAGACATTTTTGAATATGAGCGTCCTGTTGGGATTCAAATATTTGGAAACAACATCGAATCCATGGAAATGGCTACAGAAATGACCGCCAAAGCCAACCCTGATATTATTGATATTAACTATGGTTGTCCAGTAAAAAAAGTTGCCGGAAAAGGTGCTGGAGCAGGAATATTACAAGATATTCCTAAAATGGTGGCGATGACGGAAGCAATTGTAAAATCTACCAATATACCCGTAACTGTTAAAACCCGCTTAGGCTGGAACGAAGAAACCAAATACATTGTTGAAGTTGCCGAACGTTTACAAGATGTAGGGATTAAAGGAATTTCTATACACGGTAGAACCCGAAAACAAATGTATAAGGGTGAAGCGGATTGGACCTTAATTGGCGATGTAAAAAACAATCCACGCATGCACATTCCTGTTTTTGGAAATGGAGATATTACTACACCAGAAAGAGTTGTTGAAGTAAGAGACAGATACGGTGTTGATGGAGTAATGATTGGGAGAGCTAGTATTGGTTATCCTTGGATATTTAATGAGATTAAGCACTTTATGGCAACAGGTGAGCATTTGGCTAAACCCGTTTTACTAGATAGAATTAATGCTGCTCGTAGACATTTAGAAATGTCGGTAAAGTGGAAAGGCGAAACACTTGGTGTATTAGAAATGCGTAGACATTATGGGAATTACTTTAAAGGAATTTCTCACTTTAAAGAACACCGAATGAAACTCGTTACACAGGATGATTCTGCCAATGTTTTTGCAGCTTTAGATGAGATTGAAAGAGTGTTCATTTAACACTTCCTTATCATTCCGATTGAAGCGTTAGCTGAACAAAGGAATCTTTTGATTTAAACAATCCTTTTTTATTTAGATCTCCAGTCAACACTTCGACAGGCTCAGTGTGACAATAATAAGGATGACACAGAATTTTAATACTTTAGCGCTAAAGTTTAGACCTATGAAAAAGAACATCGGAACAATTGATAAAATAATTAGAATAATTGCAGCCCTAATTATTTCTATGGTTTATATTACTGGAACTGTAACTGGAATTTTAGGTTTTATATTGCTAACGATTGGAGGAGTCCTTCTTGTTACCGCAGTTGTTGATTTCTGCCCGTTATACAAAATATTAAAGTTTAAAGGCACAAAAAAGCCCCAACAATAATTGCTGAGGCTTCTTTATTCATGAGAATATTTTTTATCCTTCGACAAGCTCAGGATGACAAAAAATTTAACTTAACGCTTTTCTAACATCAAATTTATCTTTTAAGATTGCTTCAATTTTATCAATAGCTACACGCTCTTGTTCCATTGTATCTCTATCTCTTATTGTAACAGTATTGTCTTCTAATGTTTGATGATCAACCATTATACAATAAGGTGTTCCAATAGCATCTTGTCTTCTATAACGTTTTCCTGGAGAATCCTTTTCATCATAATTACAGTTGTAATCAAACTTTAAGGCATTTAAAATCTCTCTTGCTTTATCTGGTAATCCATCTTTACGTGTTAATGGCATCACAGCAACTTTAACAGGAGCTAAAAATGCTGGTAATTTCAGCACCGTTCTTTCCGATCCGTTTTCTAATTTTTCCTCTTGTAATGATGAAGAAAGTATTGCTAAGAAAGTTCTATCTAATCCAACTGAAGTTTCTACTACGTATGGAACGTAGCTTTCATTCAATTCTGGATCAAAATATTGTAATTTTTTTCCTGAATATTCTTCGTGTTGTTTTAAATCGAAATCTGTTCTAGAGTGAATTCCTTCTAACTCTTTAAATCCCATTGGAAAATCAAATTCAATATCACACGCTGCATTTGCATAATGTGCTAATTTAATATGATCATGAAAACGATAATACTTAGCATCTATTCCTAAAGATTGGTGCCATTTTACACGTTGAGCTTTCCAATGCTCATACCATTTCATTTCTTCTCCTGGTCGTACAAAAAATTGCATTTCCATTTGTTCGAATTCACGCATTCTAAAAATAAATTGTCTTGCAACAATCTCGTTTCTAAAAGCTTTACCTATTTGAGCAATTCCAAAAGGAATTTTCATTCTTCCTGATTTCTGAACATTAAGGTAGTTTACAAAAATACCTTGAGCAGTTTCTGGTCGTAAATAAATAGTGTTTGCAGTTTCTGCAACAGCACCAATTTCAGTACTAAACATTAAGTTAAACTGCTTTACATCTGTCCAGTTTTTAGATCCACTAATCGGACACGCAATACCTAAATCTTCAATTAATGTTTTAATCCCAGCTAAATCATCCGCTTCCATTGCCGTTTTAAAACGAGCATTAATGTCATCAATTTTAGTTTGATTTCTTAATACATTTGGATTGGTTGCTCTAAATTGAACCTCATCAAAATCATCACCAAACTTTTTAATTCCTTTGGCAACATCTTTCTCTGTTTTTAATCTAATCTTCTCTACAAACTCCTCTACTAAAACATCAGCACGGTAACGTTTGTTAGAATCTTTATTATCTATTAATGGATCACTAAAAGCATCAACATGCCCAGATGCTTTCCAAGTAGTTGGATGCATAAATATTGAGGAATCTATTCCAACAATATTTTCATTCATGTTTACCATTGCTTTCCACCAATAATCTTTGATGTTCTTTTTTAGCTCTGATCCCATCTGACCGTAGTCATAAACAGCAGCTAACCCATCATAAATTTCACTTGATTGAAATACAAACCCATACTCTTTAGCATGAGAAATAATTGCTTTTAAATTGTCTTCTTTATTTGCCATGTTGCAAAAGTAACATTCATTTTTATAACTTTGAGGTACAATTTCTCAAAAACGGAACGGGTATTGTAAATAACTAGAATATCCAAATCAAGAATTATGAAAAATATATTTTTAATAGTTGCCTTATCAACCTTTATTGGAGCTTTCGCTCAAGTCAAAATCACGCCTAAAGCGATAAAAGAATTAACATTAGAAGACGCTGTTTTATCTCGCTCTAAAGGATTATCTCCAAAAACCATATCAAGTTTGAAATGGGTTGGCGGAACAAACAATTACATTTCGAAAGAAGATGGAGCGTATATTATTAAATCAACCGAAGGAAAAGAAATTTCTAAAATTGGTTTAGAAAAACTTACCTCAGTTTACCCTGAACTAAAATCTTTGCCAAGAATCTCTAGTATTTCCTATAAAGAACTTGTTTTTCAATACAACAATCAAATCATCCATTTTGACTATGTAAATGGAAAAGAGTTAAGTAAAACCCCTTTTGATGAGGCTGCTGCTAACAAAGATTATAACAATACTAATAAAATAATGGCATATACTTTTGAGAACAATCTTTACATCTCACAAGCATTGCGTAAGGGAAAATCTTTTGAATCACAAACATTACCAATCACTAACAATGAAGATAAAAACATTGTGTCTGGACAAGCAATACACCGTTATGAATTTGGTATTTCTAAAGGAACGTTTTGGAGTCCAAAAGGTAATTTTTTAGCCTTTTATCAGAAAGATGAAACGAATGTAGCTGAATATCCTATTGTAGATATTAGCACCTACCCAGCATCAGTAAATAACATTAAATATCCAATGGCTGGTCAAAAAAGTGAGATCGCTAAAATTGGAATTTACAATGTAAAAACGAATCAAACGGCTTATTTAAATATTGACACTCAGGACGAACATTTTTTAACAAGTCTATCATGGACTCCAGATGAAAAATACGTTTTTGTTGGAGAGTTAAATAGAGGTCAAAATCATTTGAAATTTAACCGTTATGATGTTGCTACAGGAGACAAAGTGAATACCATTTTTGAAGAGAAAAATGATAAATGGGTTGAACCAGAGCAGGCTGCTGTTTTCATTCCAAATAGCACGACTGAATTTTTATACGCAAGCGAGCGAGATGGTTTTATGAACCTATATAAATACAATACTTCAGGGAAGTTAATTAAACAGTTAACGAAATTTGATTTTCCAATTACTAAGATTGTAGGGTTTGATAAAAAAGGACAAAACGTATTTGTTGCTGCCACAGGAAAAGATGGAAGAAATTCACACTTCTTTAAAGTCAATTTAAAATCAGGGAAACACCTTCAAACAACAAAAAAGAATGGAACCCACAGTGTTCAATTAAGTAGTGATGGAACATATTTGTTAGACAATTTCACCAGCCTAACCGTGCCTAGAGAAATTGATATTATTGAAGTTAAAACAAGAAAAGCAAACACTATATTTAAAGCAGAAAACCCATTAACAGCTTATAAAATTGGAACAACGGAGTTGGTTACTTTAAAATCTAAAGATGGATTTGATTTGTACGGAAGAATGATTAAGCCAGCAGATTTTGATTCAACAAAAAAATACCCTGTTCTGGTTTATGTTTATGGTGGGCCAATGGTTCAATTAATTACCAATAGATGGATGGCTGGAGCAAGCATGTGGATGCATTGGTTAGCCAATCAAAAAGATTACATTGTTTTTACTTTAGACAATAGAGGAACATCTAATAGAGGGTTTGCTTTTGAGAGTGTAATTCATAGAACATCTGGAGATGCTGCAATGGAAGATCAATTACTTGGTGTTGATTACCTAAAAACGTTAAACTTTATTGATGAAAAAAGAATGGCCGTTAAAGGGTGGAGTTATGGTGGATATATGACCACATCTTTAATGCTTCGCCATCCAGAAGTTTTTAATGTTGGTGCTTGTGGTGGTCCAGTTACAGATTGGAAATACTATGAAATTATGTATGGAGAACGTTACATGGATACTCCACAAGAAAACCCTGAAGGTTATGCAAAATCTCGTGTAGGAAGTCATTTAGAGAATTTAGAAGGTAAGTTGTTAGTTATCCACGGAAGTATTGACCCTGTTGTTGTACCTCAACACAGTATGACTTTACTTAAGGAGTCGGTAGAAAAAGGGGTTCAAATTGATTTCTTTACTTACCCAATGCACGAGCACAATGTTAGAGGAAAAGATAGAATCCATTTAATTCAGAAAATGCTGGACTACATTGTAGAATACAATAAGTAAAGTTTTAAGGGTTAAATCATAGTCCGCTAATTCTAAAGTGCCAGAATAAAGCAAAAATGTCCTATTCTTATTTGTAACGAACAGTTTACTTTTATACTATCTTCTTCCTTAGAAGATAGTTGTTATACAATTTACACGAACTAAAAGTAAACCCTATGAAAACCCCAAAAGAAAATAGTAGGAGACAGTTTTTAAAAAACACCTCATTAGCCGCTTTGTCTTTCGGCCTTTTACCCGTTGTTGCAAAAGCTATATCAAAAACACCAGCAGACAATACAAAAGGGGCTAAAGCTTGTGATGAAACAACCAATGATTATTATGGCCAAGGTCCTTTTTATAGTGCAAATGCTCCAACACTTCAAAACAACCAACTATCCTCTGTAGCTGAACCAGGAACAAAGCTTACCATTAGTGGTAGAATTTTTAATTTAGACTGTAGCGAAGCAGTTCCCAATACAGTTATAGATATTTGGCATGCTGATGATAGTGGAGATTATGATAATACGGGGTTTAATTTAAGGGGTCAGGTTACAACAAATAGCCAAGGGTTTTATGTTTTTGAAACAATTAAACCTGGTAAGTATTTAAATGGTCAAAGCTATCGCCCATCACACATTCATTTTAAAATTACGCCTCCAGGATTTAGCACTTTAACCACTCAGTTATATTTTTCTGGCGACCAAGATATTCCTGGTGATGCTGCTGCTTCAATTACAACTGGTGTATATGATGCTAGAGACCGAATAATTCCACTCACAAACAATGGGGCTGATTTAGACGGAACATGGGATATCGTAATTGATGGAAATGGAATTTCCTTGAGCCTAGGAGATCTACACCTTGACAAAGGAATGTTATATAAAGCAGGACCTAATCCTTTTAGGGATCAAATAAAAATTGAATATGGTGTTTTTACCAACTCTAAAGTTAATCTCTCTGTTTATAATTTAGAAGGAAAATTAGTTGCTACGCTAGAAGAAAAAACTTTACAGACTCAAAAGTATGAAGCAATTTGGACACCAGATTCAATGCTTCCTAATGGCAATTATTTTATTGCTTTAAAGGTTAATGATTTACAAGTGCATTATCTAAAAGTAATTAAGCAGAGTTAAAATTAGAAGAAAAACCTTTATACTTTTATCCCTTTAGTGCAATATAATCCTCAACTGATTTTTTGGTAGTTACCCAATTTCTACCTTCTTTATGGGCATCAATTTTACCTTGTCTTGCCAATAAACTAACATACTCCTGTCCATAAGGAATACTCGGCTCTTTTACAATATTGGTAATGCTTTGGTAATCATAATCGGTATCGGGCATAGCACTTAAATAAATATTTAATGTACGCTGAGAAGCCTGACACATTAACAACATTAGTTTTTGATAATTACCCTTATTGGCTTGGTTTAATGCTGCATAGTATTTCTTCCTATCATTTTTTAAAATAATAGCTGGCGGATAGCCTTTACTCATTAATATAAGATTCATTGCCAAACGAACAGTTCTTCCGTTTCCATCAAAAAAAGGATGTATCCAAACCATTTTATGATGAAAAACTGTGGCTAATTCAATATCATTTAATTTTAAAGGGTTCTCATTAACAAAAACCACTAATTCATTTAACAAATCGTAAACTTTCCGAGCATTTGGAGGAGTAAAGTTTGCTCCAGAAATACGAACACCACCATTTCTTATTCTCCCAGCATGTTCGTCCTCAATAGATCGTAAAACAAAACCGTGCAACGATAAAATATCACCACATGTAATTTTATAGCCTTTTTTAACCAACGTGTACAAGTAGTTAATAGCCGTTTCGTGGTTTTTTGCCTCAAAATGTTCTCTTAAAGACTTTCCGCTAACGGTAACACCCTCTTGTAAAACCATTTGTGTTTCGCGTAAACTTAATGTATTACCCTCAATACTATTAGAGTTGTAGGTCCATTCTATTTGTAAAGCTTCTTTAATTTTTGATATAGCAGCCTGTGGCAAAGGCCTTAATTTATTAAGGCTTGCCACTTTTTCGTTTAACCGCTCAAAGGTTAAGGCTAACTCCTCTCTATATGATAAATCAATGTTCCACATATCACAAATGTACACATTTATCGGACAATGTATTTATTTATACTATCCGATAAAATAAAATAAGCTGTTATTTTTAATAAATTGGAAGTATCTAAATCACTGTGTCCGGATTCCTGTCTGCACAGGAAAGGAGTATTATTCTGTGAGTAAGATATTTCATAGTACTTGCCTTGCTATCCGATATTAATAAATTTTGTATTTTCGTTATTGATTATGTTAACCGATCACGACAATTATTACTTAAAACAAGAAGAGCCTTACAAAAGTTGCTTGTTAACTCTAAAAGATATTATTCTTAGTTTAGATGAGAGTATTACTCCTGAATGGAAGTATGGGTTACCATTTTTCTACTACAAAAAGAAAATGTTCTGTTATTTTTGGAAAGACAAGAAAACACAAGAGCCCTACATTGGTATTTGCCGAGGAAACGAAATAGAACACCCCCTGTTAGAAGCTGGAAACAGAACTAGAATGAAAATACTTCGGATAAATCCGAATGAAGACATTGATGTTGACTCAATTCAGGAAATATTAACAGAAGCCATTACGTGTTACAATATTTAGGCTATTATTCTTAGGTTTTATAACCAAACATGTCATTCGGAACAAAAAAAGGTCATTCGCAACATTTTTTTTAATACTCAATTAATTTGTTATACGTTTGTTTTAACTAAAACTAAAAACATGAAAAAAAACTACAAAATTAAATTAGTCGCAATTGCAATGCTCGTTGTTGGTTCAATTGGTAGTGTAAATGCAATCAACCTAAACCCTACAACATCAGTTGTTGTTTCGGACAATACTGATAATTGGGAGTTAATAAAAACAGAAAATGGAATACGAGCTTATATTGCTCAATACCAAAGTGCTGATCAAACAATTGCTTACAAAATCAAATTCGAAAACACAAAAAGTGAAGATGTTAATTTAACATGGTCACTAATTAATAAAGATTCTAAAACTATTTATTCAGAAGAATACACACAAGTAAAGGCTCGAAAATCTATAGTTATAGTAGGTCAAGATAATCCTATTCCAGTTCAATTTGGAGAAGAAGCAAGCGATATACAAATCAAAATAAACTTACATTAATATGAAAAATTATATACTTAAAATTAGTTTTGGAATTATTGCTTCTTTTGTTGGACTCTCAGCAAATGCACAATGTCCCGCTATTACTTGTCCAACAAACATTTCTTTAAGTAATGATGCTGGACAGTGTGATGCAATGGTAACATACATAACACCTGTTGGGAATAATACATGTGCTGCTGCAGACACTTTTAGTTATACTGGAGCACAACAGTCTTGGATTGTTCCTTCTGGAGTAACTTCAATTAGTGTTGATGCTTTCGGGGCTCAAGGAGGTGCAAACTGGGTAAACAACACAAATTTTGGAGGCCGTGTTCAAGCCGATATTACTGTAACTCCAGGAAGTACAATATATATATATGTTGGTGAACAACCCTCTGGGTTAGCTGGTGGATTTAATGGTGGTGGAACTGGAGAGGGTGCAGGTATTGGAGGTGGTGGTGCTTCTGATATTAGAATAGGTGGGTTTACATTAAATGATAGAGCAATCGTTGCTGCTGGAGCTGGTGGAGCTGGTTATTGGTCTAGTACACAAGTTGTTGGTGGTGTTGGTGGTGGGCTTGTTGGTGGCGCTGGCTATAGAGGCACAATTACAAACCCTGGAGGAGATCCTGGAACTCAGACTTCAAGTGGAAATGGAACGTGTATGACCTTAAACAATCCTAGTACTGCAGGCGGATTTGGATTTGGTGGATCTTCTATCTCTTGCGGTTGCGAAGGTTATGGTGGGGGTGGTGGCTGGTACGGTGGTGGAGGAAGCGGAAACTGTCGTGGTGGTGGTGGTGGAAGTAGTTACACTCTTCCTGCAGCTACAAATCTAACGCACACATCAGGAGTAAGAACAGGGCATGGAGAAATTAGAATTTCTTATTCAGTAGTAGCAACAACAGCTCAAACAGCTGGTTTAGTAAGTGGTGCGACTTTCCCTATAGGAACAACAACTAATACTTTTGTAGTGGCTGCAGGGACTCAAACAGCAACTTGCTCTTTTACTGTAACTGTTAATGACACATTAGTGCCAACAATCACTTGTCCAAGTAATGTTATTTCTTGTGATACAATCATTACAGGAATTGCTCCTGTATCTACTGGTGATAACTGTACTGGAGAATATGTAACATACCTTCTTAGTGGAGCAACTACTGGATCAGGAACTGATGATGCGAGTGGCTTGGTATTTAATGTTGGAACTACTACTGTTCAATATTTGGTTAC
>CEWR01125379.1_pt1 | contig 16221 bp, 13 predicted proteins | sample 356321 | NCBI WGS metagenome assembly CEWR01 (sample SAMEA2621551, study PRJEB7988) | marine metagenome | biome: marine biome (ENVO:00000447); feature: mesopelagic zone (ENVO:00000213); material: "saline water (ENVO:00002010), including plankton (ENVO:xxxxxxxx)" | depth 790 m
CCTAAGTAATTTGATGCTCCAGCAGAAATACCATAATCAACATAATACTGGCTATAACCAGAAAATGATGTAGTGATAATCAAAACTAATAATATTAGTAAATTTCGCATGATTGCAAATATATAAAACTTATAGTAAACACCATCTACTTAAATTAATTATTCTCTTAGGCTGTAAATAAACCTAGTAATTAGTAGTTTCGTTGAGAAGTTTTAGTCAATTTTCAACAAAATATGAGTAACAAAATAACAGCTTTATTTGGAATTAAGTACCCTATAATTCAAGGAGGGATGATATGGAATAGCGGATGGAAACTAGCATCTGCAGTCAGTAACAGTGGAGGACTTGGACTTATTGGTGCAGGATCAATGTATCCTGACGTTTTCAGAGAAAACATTCAAAAGTGCAAAGGAGCTACAGACCAGCCATTTGGGGTTAATCTTCCAATGATTTATCCTCAAATAGAGGAGCTCATTCAAATAATTTTAGATGAAGATGTTAAAATAGTTTTTACATCTGCTGGAAATCCAAAAAAATACACGCATTTTTTCCAAGAAAAAGGAATAACAGTAGCACATGTTGTACCTGGGGTAAGATTCGCACTTAAAGCACAAGAAGCTGGAGTTGATGCAGTTGTCGCTGAAGGCTTTGAAGCAGGAGGTCATAACGGTAGAGATGAGACCACAACATTCTGCCTAATTCCAATGGTTAAAAAAGAAATAAATATACCCTTAATTGCTGCAGGAGGTATAGGATCTGGAAAAGGAATGCTATCTGCCATGACTTTAGGAGCTGATGGAATTCAAATGGGAAGCAGATTTGTGGCATCAGTAGAGGCTTCATCTCATCTTAACTTTAAAAACGAAGTTGTTAAGGCAAAAGATGGCGCAACTCATTTAACATTAAAAGATGTGACCCCTGTTCGTTTGATGAAAAACAAATTTTATCACGAAATACATGCCGCCATTTCTAGTGGCGCGACTCCTGAAGAACAGAAAGAAATTTTAGGCAGAGGAAGAGCTAAAAAAGGAATGTTTGAAGGCGATTTAAACGAGGGCGAATTAGAGGTAGGACAAGTTGCTGGTTTAATTGATTCAATTTTACCCGTGAGTAAAATCATAGATGATATCATTTTAGAATACACACAAGAAATAAAAAATATTAGCACTTCAAAATACAATTTTTGATACATGATAAACTTTGATAAATTTACGCTAGAAAACGGATTAAAAGTAATTGTTCATAAAGATGAATCTACCCCAATAGTTGCATTCAACTTGCTTTACGATGTTGGAGCAAGAGACGAAAGTGAAGCGCAAACAGGTTTTGCGCATCTATTTGAACATTTAATGTTTGGAGGATCTGTAAACATCCCTAGTTTTGATGAGCCACTACAGAAAGTTGGCGGAACAAACAACGCATTTACCTCTAACGACATTACAAACTACTATATCACACTTCCTAAAGATAATTTAGAGACAGCTTTTTGGCTAGATTCTGACAGGATGCTAAGTCTCGCTTTTACGGATAAAAGTTTGGAAGTACAACGTAGTGTTGTCATTGAAGAATTTAAACAGAATTACTTAAATCAACCTTATGGTGATGTCTGGTTGCTTTTAAGGCCATTAGCATACACCACTCACCCATACAAATGGGCTACAATAGGAAAAGAGATTAGCCACATTGAAGATGCAACGATGGATGATGTTAAATCATTTTTCCACAAACACTATCTTCCTAATAACGCTATATTAACTGTTGCTGGAGATATTGAAACAGCAGAAATTAAGGCACTTGCGAACAAATGGTTTGGAGACATTCCTTCTGGCAAAACAATTGAAAGAAAACTTCCAAAAGAGCCTAAACAAACTAAAGAAAGAAGATTAGAAGTATCCAGAGATGTACCCGCAAATGGAATCTACAAAGCATATCACATGTGCAACAAAACACATGCTGACTACTATATTACAGATCTTTTAAGTGATGTTCTTTCTCTTGGAAAATCTTCTAGACTTTATGTTTCTCTCGTAAAAAAACAAAAGTTATTTAGTGAAATAAGTGCATTTATATCTGGCAGTCATGATGAAGGGTTATTTACTATTAGTGGAAAGCTACTAGAGGGTGTATTGTTTAAAACTGCTGAAGAAGCGATTCTAAAAGAGATTGAGTTAATTAAAAAAGAACTCGTTAATGATGCTGAACTTTCTAAGGTTAAAAACAAAATAGAATCTACTACACAGTTTTCAGAAACAAGTGCATTAAACAAGGCCATGAGCTTATCTTTTGCTGAACTTTTAGGAGATGCAAATGATGTTAACTCTGAAGTAGAAAACTATCAGAAAGTAACGGCAGAAGACATTAATCGTGTTGCCAATGAAATTTTAAACCAAACCAATTGTTCTACCTTAATATACGCTAAATCAAAATGATAGCACTCGATAGAAAAAAAGCACCAGAATTCAAACAAGTAGACAATATTCAGTTTTTGGATCCAGTAAAAACTACTTTAGATAACGGAATAGAATTCAATTATATTAATGGCGGAAGTCAAGATATTGTTAAAATTGATTTTATTTTTAATGCTGGAAATTTATATCAAAAAAAATCACTTGTGGCCTCTTCAACTAGCCAATTAATAAAAGAAGGTACTCAAAACTATAGCGCTCAAGAAATATCTGAAGGGATAGATAATTATGGAGCTTTTTTTGAAACTGAAAATACTTATGATACTGCTACACTAACTTTATACACCCTTGCCAAACACCTTGAAAAGGTTTTTCCATTTGTAAGAGAAGTAATATTAGCGCCTTCATTTTCTGAAACTGAATTTGAAATTTATAAGAGCAATGCAATTGAACGCTTTAAAATAAATTTAGAAAAGGTATCATTTATCGCTCGTAAAGAATTTATGTCAGCTATCTATGAGGGAGATCATCCTTATGGATCAAATGTTGAGATTACAGATTATGGCAAACTTGACATCAATGACATTAGAGCATTTTACAAAGACAATTACAACTTAGCCAATTGTAGAATATTGGCATCTGGTAAAGTAGATAATTCTGTTATCAATACATTAAACACTTCATTTGGGAAAGAAAAAATTACTTCAAACCCAAATACAGAGATTGAAATTCCTTCAGATACTCCCGCAAGTAAAACACTTTACATAGAGAAAGAAAACGCACTTCAATCAGCAATACGTATTGGCAGAATTTTTCCAAACAAATTACATAAAGATTATTACGGCTTACAAATATTAAACACCGTTTTAGGCGGATATTTTGGCTCTCGTTTAATGAATAACATAAGAGAAGATAAAGGTTATACTTACGGTATTGGTTCAGGAATTTTATCTCTAAAAAACTCAGGGTACTTTTTTATTTCTACAGAAGTTGGAAGTGATGTAACAAAAGATGCATTACTAGAAATCTATAAAGAAATAGAAATTATACGAACAGAAGAGATCTCGAAAGAAGAGCTAGACTTAGTTAAAAACTACTTGTTAGGCCAGTTATTAAAATCTTGTGATGGCCCGTTCAACATGGGAGAGATGTTCGAAAATGTTCATGAATATGGTTTAGGATACAATTTTTACAATGACTATATAACTACAATAAAAGAAATAACCCCTAAAACTTTGCTAGCCTTAGGGGTTAAATATTTTAAGAAATCTGATTTAACAGAAATTGTAGCGGGAAAAATTTAGAATTTTACTGCTACGCCTGTTCCAAAATGAACCCCAGTAAATTTCCACTCCCAACTTTGGCTAAAAGTAGAATTAGACAAAGCAAGGTTTGATTCTATTTCAGATGTGAAATCAGCTTCTAAATTTGAATAATTATAACCTCGATAAGCTAAATTAAAAAAGATCCCGAAATGATCTGAGAAGAAAATTCGATCAGTAACACCTAGTGTAAAATACATTCCAGAACCTCCTACAGATTCAACGAAAGTATTTTGGCTTGTATATTTAATTGTCATTTTTGACATACCAATACCAAGTCCAATAAATAAATCGTTTTTATCAGCGTTTAATAAATGGAAATTACCATTTATACCAAAATCGATAGACTTTACAGATTCCAAAGAAACCTTATCACTATCATTAATAACATAATTACTAAAAGACAATTCTGCTCCAACACCTATCTTCTCTCCAACACCATATTCAAACTTAATAGGGATTACTGCTGAAGCAGCCCCATCAGATTCTGAAGAAGTTAGTCCAGCCCCATTAAAAGTAGTTGTTACCTTCTGAGTAGTACCATAACCTGCAAATCCAATACCGATCTCAATGTTTTTTGTTCCTTTTTGAAAGGCTTGCGCCTTAACATCTATAGTAGATGATAAACCTAAAATCAAACAAGCAATTATATTTTTTTTCATGGGAATTCTATTTAAGTGAGCCGTAAATATAAAAAAAATTACAGCTCATCTACTTCAATAAAGTTAAACTCAGCACTTGTCACTTCTTTAAAATCCTCTCCAGTCTCCTTCATATCATCATCATCTTCCGCATAATACCAATTAATAATTACAGAGTCAGGAACACTAATTTCATCCAATTCTTTTAAAGCGTCATACAAAAATTGCAATGAGCTAGTATTCAAATAGGTTAACTTAAGAGATAATACCGTTTTATGTTGTGGATTTGCTGCATAATTTATTAACCACCCTACAACAGGGGTGTAAAATTCAACTGCATTTTCTGGCACTGAAATACCAGAAACTAACAACTCACCTGAGTCTAATTTAAAATCAACTGTAGGTGTCTTCGAGGTAGATTCTATTCTAAAGTTCTTCATAAATGTTTTAATACCAACATTGTTTTCCTTGGAGTGTTGTAAAACAAAAATACAGGTTCATAGGCTCACATCGTTTAGAAATTCGATTTATTTTCACATTCAACGAGAAAAAAACACATTAAACCATTGATTAACAATCAAATATGCACACTTTAAACACCGTAACATTATCGACAAAAACTCCTTAAAACAAAAAAAAGCAACCTTAAAAATATAAGGTTACTTTTTTATTTCGAAATATTATGTTGACTTATTTATTTTTCAGTTCTTCATTACGAGCATCTCGCTGCATTAAATTTTCATCTTGACTACCTGCCCATCTATTTCTTTTATTCTTATATAACTGGAATTTTGATAATTGTGTTTTTCTTGGCCAGTTGTTGTCATTTAAATTAATGTCAGCTGTTTCTAACCAGGGATCCATTTCAACATTAGTAACCTCTTTTTTAAAGAAGAATACTTTAGAAACATTTGTATGATTTGTTTTCCATATTTCTGCAGGAATTCTCACTTCTTCCATAGAGCCATCTTTAAACGTAAAATTCAAAATGATAGGCATTACTAAACCACCTTTATTTACAAAGTCAATGCTGTAGTAGTTAAAATCTGCTTTTAAAATCTGAAGATCCTTGTCCGTTAATTTAGCCAAATACTTATCATATTTTTCTTGATCAACTAACGTAGCTTCAAAAGGGTCATATTCATTATAAAAATCCAGTATCTCTTTATCGTGATCACTATAAACACCAATCTCTTTATTTCTTGTCACCCCAATATGAACAGGTTTAGCCTCTTCCATCTCTTTAGCAATTGCTTTTTCTACTTGAGGATTTTTAGTATCAATTTTAAACCATTCTACATTCTCAATAGCTAAATCTACATGATCAGTAGTATAAAACCAACCTCTCCAAAACCAATCTAAATCAACACCTGAAGCATCTTCCATCGTTCTAAAGAAATCTGCTGGTGTTGGATGTTTAAACTTCCATCTTTCAGCATAAGTTTTAAATGAAAAATCAAATAACTCTCTACCCATAACTGTTTCCCTTAAAATATTAAGTGCAGCTGCAGGCTTTCCGTAAGCGTTATTTCCAAATTGATGTAATGATTCTGAATTGGTCATAATTGGAGCAATATATTTTTTATCTCCTTTCATGTAATCTACAATTTTATGTGCTGGTCCTCTTCTCGATGGATAATTTTTTTCCCATTCCTGCTCACATAAATACTGAGTAAATGTATTCAATCCTTCATCCATCCAAGTCCATTGCCTCTCGTCTGAATTAATAATCATAGGAAAGAAGTTATGTCCTACTTCATGGATAATGACACCAATCATCCCATATTTCATTCTTTCAGAATAAGTCCCATCTTCTTCTGGACGACCATAGTTAAAACAAATCATTGGGTATTCCATCCCTATTGCTTTCGTGTGAACAGAAATAGCAACCGGATAAGGGTAATCACAAGTATGTTTAGAATAAGATGCAATAGTATGCGCCACAACTCTTGTACTGTAACGTTCCCAAAGAGGGTTTCCTTCTTTAGGATAATAACTCATGGCAAGAGTTGATTTTCCATTATACTTAACAGTCATCGCATCCCAAATAAACTTACGAGAACTTGCAAATGCAAAATCTCTAACATTAGTGGCACTAAACGACCAAGTTCTTGTTCCTGTTGATTTATTTTTTTCTTTTTTCTCTGCCTCAGCTTGAGTTACAATAATTACAGGCTTTTCATATTCAGTTTGTGCTTTCTTAAACCTTGCTCGTTCTGTTGATGTTAATACCGAAGATGCGTTTGTTAAAGAACCAGTAGCACCAACAATATGATCGGCAGGAACTGTAATATTCACTTTAAAATCTCCAAAAGTTAATGTAAACTCTCCACTACCTAAAAACTGTTTATTCTGCCACCCTTCAGTTTCGTTATAAACAGCCATTCTTGGGTAAAACTGTGCAATTGTATATAAGTAGTTGTCATCTTTTGGGAAATACTCATAACCTGATCTCCCTCCAATTTCTTCCCTATTATTAACATTATACCACCAGCCCATTTTTAATGATGTTGAAGCTCCAGGAGCTAAAGGTGTCGGTAAATCAATACGCATCATCGTTTTATTGATTGTGTATTTTAAATCTTTCCCTGAACCACTTTTCACATACTCCAATTTAAATCCACCATCAAAATCATTGTGCAATTTAGCAAGCTCTCCAAAACTCTTTTTCTCTCCAATAGATGTACTATTCACCAATTTAGTATCAGAATCTTTAGCTCTCACATTTTGATCTAATTGAATCCATAAGTAATCCAATTTATCTGGCGAATTATTTTTATAGGTAATCGTTTCCTTACCCGTTATTTTTTGATTCTCATCATCTAAAGTAATATCAATAACATAATCTGCTTTCTGCTGATAATACTCATGTCCTGGAGCGCCCGAAGCTGTTCTATATACGGTTGGTGTAGCCAACTCTTCTTTAAGCTGTTTAAACTTATTATAGTTGTAATTCTCTTGAGCAAACAATTGCCCTGTTGCTATAATTAGCGCTAATATTAAAACCTTTTTCATATTTTTATTATTCGATAGTGTGAGTTTCACTCACCTTACCTTTGTTTAATGAGTAGTTGAATTTTTGACCTCCTACTTTTAGATAAACAGTATTTGCCTGTTTATTAAAAACTTCTGTAAGTAAGGTGTTTTTGATTGTAATCTTTTTAGGTGATGCAATTTTATTCGATTCCAAATAGCAGTATATAAAATCATCGTTATTAATTTCTTTCCCTATGAATTTGCAGTTCAAACTTTCACCATCAACAATCATGTGTAAGCGCTGATTGATATATTGTTCTAAATAATAATCTGCTTTTTCATGTTCCTTTTCAGTTCCTAGATACAAATTTGGTGCTCCTGCCTCCTCTAAAGCGCCTTCTAAATCATGTCCTATAAATTTTACAGAAATTTCGAATTTTTCGCTTTCAACATTATACGCTGCCTCAGTTATAGAAACATAATATTTATGCATTGCAAAACTCAACAACGACAAGGTTAAAACTGAAAATAAAATCTTTTTAATCACTGATTTATTTTTTTAAAGGAGCACTAAATTAAGTAAATTAATTAAGTCTCCTTTTACCGTTCATGTAAAAGGGGCCTTTTGTCATTTTAATTCAGCCGATTATTTGGTCCTCCGTTTATAAAAAGCTTTTGGCTTTCTCAATAGCAGCCTCAACACCTTCAACATAACTACCTCCGGCAGTTGCATAAAATGGTTGTCCACCACCTCCACCACGCATTTCTTTAGCAGCTTCTCTCACAATATTACCTGCATGTAAATCTTTAGCTTTTGCTAATTCTTCAGTAACAACAATCGTTAAGTTTGGTTTCCCATTAATTTCAGCACCCAATACTAAAAACAAATTATCTACTTGTCCTTTTAACTGGAAAGCTAAATCTTTAATAGCTCCACCATCATTTAATGTGATTTTTTGAGCAATAACATTCACCCCATTAATTTCTTCTACTTGAGCAAGTAACTGCTCTTTTACAGCAGCAATTTGAACTTTGTTATCTTGTTTTCCTGCTTTAGAAAATTTCTTTTGTGCAGATTTTACATCTGCAATAATACTCTTTTCAGCTTTTGCTCCGCTTAGTGACCCTATTATGCTACTAAACCTAAACGAAGGATCAACATCCTCTCCTAAACTTACAAACGTTACACCTTCATTTAATTCGTATGAAATATGAGCAAGACTTTCTACGCTTGTATTTTTTATAGTCTGAACCTTTACGACTAAATCATTAGAAATATACTCTTTCAAATATGACATTTCTTCTAAAACGACATCCAAATCTTTAACTTTCCTATCTATAAAATCAGCAGCTCCTTTAGAAGTCAACGCTTCAATTCTTCTAATCCCTGAAGCAACCGACCCTTCCGTTTTTATTTTAAATAACTCAATATCTTTTGTGTTTTCCACATGAATTCCACCACACAACTCTCTTGACTCTCCAAACTCAATCATCCGAACTACGTCTCCATACGTCTCTCCAAACAGCATCATTGCCCCCTTCTCTTCTGCTTCGTTTATTGGGATTGCTCTATATTCATTCAGTTCCAAATTTTCTTTAATTCGACTATTTACCAATTCTTCAATCTTCGCAATTTTCTCATCACTTACTTTTTCATAGTGTGAAAAATCAAAACGTAAATATTCAGCATTAACTAATGATCCTTTTTGTTCAACATGCGTTCCTAAAACCTCGCGCAAAGCTTGGTGTAATAAATGCGTAGCAGTGTGATTACGCGCTGTTAAACTTCTTACTTTGGTATCTACAACGGCCTTAAACTTTGTGTAATAATCTTCCGGCAGTTGGTCTACGTAATGAATAATTAAATTATTTTCTTTTTTAGTGTCTACAATTTCAACTTTTTCAAAAGGAGTTTCGATATAACCAGTATCGCCAACCTGTCCACCTCCCTCTGGATAAAACGGTGTAATATGAAAAACCAACTGATACATCTCTTTTCCTTTGGCTAAAACCTTTCTATATTTAACAATAAAAGCTTCAGCTTCAGTACGATCATACCCTACAAATTCCTCAACATCATCTTCTCGTATATGCTTCCAATCATCAGCTACAATTTTACCAGCCGCTCTTGATCTTTCTTTTTGTTTCAATAACGCTTCAGAAAAACCTGGCATATCTACATGAAACTCATTTTCTAATGCTAACAATTCAGTTAAATCAATCGGAAAACCGAAAGTATCATACAATTCAAAAGCAAATTTCCCATCAATCACTTTATTATTAGCTGTCGCTAAATAATTATCAAAACGTTGAATCCCTTTTGCAAGAGTTCTTAAGAAACTATCTTCTTCTTCTCTAATTACTTTCGTAATAATATCTTGTTGTGCTTTTAATTCTGGGAAGAATTCGCCCATTTGATCTACCAATACAGCAACCAATTCATTAATAAATGGTTCTTTAACGTTTAAGAAACTATAACCATAACGAATTCCTCTTCTTAGGATTCTTCTAATTACATATCCAGCTCCAGTGTTAGATGGCAATTGACCATCTGCAATAGCAAAAGCAACAGCTCTAACATGATCTGCAATTACTCTAATGGCAACATCTGTTTTAACTGAAACATCTAGCGTGTACTTATATTCTACTCCAGAAATTTCAGAAATCTTATCAATTAACGGTCCGAAAACATCTGTATCGTAATTCGACTTTTTGCCTTGAAGAACCATAGCTAAACGCTCAAATCCCATTCCAGTATCAACATGTTTTGCAGGAAGTGGTTTCAACTCCCCGTTAGACATTCTATTGAACTCCATAAACACCAAGTTCCAGATTTCAACTACCTGAGGATGGTCTTCATTTACTAAATCCAATCCTGGAATTTTAGCAATTTCTTCATCACTTCTTAAATCTACATGGATTTCTGAACATGGTCCACAAGGACCAGTTTCACCCATTTCCCAGAAATTATCTTTCTTATTCGCTTGAATAATTTTATCCGTAGTTAATCCATTCTTTTCTAAAATGGTCTTCCATAAATCAAAAGCTTCCTGATCCATTGATGTACCATCCTTCTGGTCACCTTCAAAAACAGTAAAATATAGTTTGTTTTTATCAATCCCGTAAACATCAACCAATAATTCCCAAGCCCATTCTATTGCTTCTTTTTTGAAATAATCTCCGAAACTCCAGTTCCCTAACATTTCAAACATGGTGTGATGATAGGTATCTACACCTACCTCCTCTAAATCATTATGCTTACCAGAAACTCTTAAACACTTTTGAGTATCCGTAATTCTTGCATGTTTTATGACTGAATTCCCCAAAAACAAATCTTTAAACTGATTCATTCCTGCATTGGTAAACATCAAAGTAGGGTCATTCTTTACTACCATTGGTCCGGAGCTAACAACCTGATGTTCTTTACTATTAAAAAATTCTAAAAACTTATTACGTATATCGCTGGAATTCATACTGTTAAAAACTGTTAAATAAGCGTTAACGGTTTACCCGAAAACAATTACTATGTTTAAATGATTAAATTTGTCCTCAAAATTAGGTTAATTACTTTAATGGCTAAAGCAAAATATAGATATAATCCACATACCTTAAGCTACGACAAAATTGAGCTTACCCTTAGAAAAAAAATTTGGAAAGCATTTATTTTTCTTGGCGCTGGTTTAGTTGTCGGAGTTATGATCTATGGTGTAACCTATAAATTTATTGACTCTCCAAAAGAAAGACAATTAAAGACCGAGAACGCTCAGTTAGAATCACAATATAATATCTTAAACAAAAAACTAGATCAATTAGCGACTGTTTTAGAGGATGTACAACATCGGGATGACAACATTTACCGTGTAATTTTTGAAGCAGAACCCATTGACAAAGCAATTAGAACTGCTGGTTTTGGAGGAATTAACAGATATAAGGACTTAGAAGGATATAATGATTCTGAGTTAATTATTAAATCTGCCGAAAAACTAGACAAACTTTCTAAACAGCTTTATATCCAATCAAAATCTTTTGATGAAGTTTTTGAAATGGCTAAAAAGAAAGAAGAAATGTTAGCTGCAATCCCAGCTATTCAACCCGTATCTAACAAAGACTTAAAGAGAATGGCGAGTGGCTATGGCTTCAGAATTGACCCACAATACAAAGTTAGAAAGATGCACCATGGAATGGATTTTACAGCCCCAAGAGGAACTCCAATTTATGCTACTGGCGATGGAAAAATTGTGCTAGTAGAAAGAAAACGAACTGGCTATGGTAAATCTGTTAGAGTTGATCATGGCTATAATTACGTGACACTTTATGGGCACATGAGTAAAATAAACTGCAAAGTAGGTCAAAATGTAAAAAGAGGAGATGTTATAGGTTATGTCGGGAACACTGGAAAATCTTTTGGCCCTCACTGTCATTATGAAGTAAGAAAAAATGGTAAACCAATTAATCCTGCCAACTTCTACTTCAATGACCTAACACCTGAGCAATACGCTAAGATGTTAGAAATTTCAAGTTCTCCAATGCAATCTATGGATTAACAGTTAGTACTACTGACTTTCAACCTATTATCGTTTGCTTTTTTGAGTTAGATCGCCATTCAAATTTTCTGCTTTGCTCAATACTATCCATTACTTTATAAAGGATATTATCTATATTATCAGTAGCATCCAACTCTAAAGGCTCCTTTATTGTCAACTGTAATTCTACGCCTTTCTTTTTCAGGAATATCCCTTTCTTATCAAAAGCCCTTCTAAACCCGTTAATAACTATAGGAACTACAATAGGATTGTAATTTTTAATAATATGAGCAGTACCTTTTCTCCCATCAGCAAAAGGCTTGGTAGTTCCTTGCGGAAAAGTTAATAACCAACCAGCTTCCAATGCTTTTTTAATATTATCAGTATCCTTAACATTAACTCTTCGCTTAATTTTTTTCCCAGATTCTCTCCAGGTTCTTTTTACCTTAATGGCTCCTGCTAAGCCTAAAAGTTTAGGGAGAATTCCAGACTCCAACGTCTCTTCTGCTCCAACAAAAAACAAGTTTGATTTTAAACACTTTACTATTGAACCCTTATTAATTTTATTAGGGTGCCCATCTAAAGCACTATGAATTACATGAAAAATAAAAGCCCCATCTGCAAAATATGTTTGATGGTTAGAAATAAAAAGCACATTCTCACCTCTTAATCCTTGAATAATCTCAGCACCATTAATTTTGTAAGTATTCTTTTTTGCAAATCGTGAATACGTAACAAATCCAAAAAAACGAACTACCAATTTCTTTAAAAAAATGTATTGACCAAATGTATCTTTTTTAACCAAAATTAATTTTAATAGAGAGCTGACTATTCAATTATTTTTTCTTTTTTCTTAAAGAAATTTTATCTCCTGCATTAGGTTGAGTTCCTACTATTAGTAGATTTTTCTTATATAATGATTTCAATTTCACACCATACAATTGAGAAACACTCCTCATAGTCTCTCCTTTTTTTACCAAATGAAATTTTTCTTTTGACTTATTTTTTTTAGGCTGTAAGTATATGATATCTCCAACCTTTAAACCATCACCCTTATTTAAATCATTATACTTTAAAATTTGCCAAACATTCATCTCATGACTAGTCGCAATACCATAATAAGTATCACCAGCTTTAGCTTTTATATATTTAATATTATTGTGTAGTTTAATTTGACAAGCCTTACTCTGACCAGCTAATGTTTTTGTTGGCTTTCTTTTATTCATTAATTTTCGAGGTGGTACTTTTGCAAAATTATCATACTGACTTAAGTTATTTTTCTCAATTAACATGATTAACATGTTTGCGTATTTAGGATTAGTTGCATAACCTGCTTTTTTTAATCCTTTAGCCCAACCTTTATAATCTGTTATTTTTAAATCAAAAAGAAAAGCATATCGACTTCTAGTCACTAAAAAATCTGAATGATCTTTAAATGATTCGTACACTGTTTCGTATTTCCTGAAACATTCATTTTTCTCGTCATCATCCAATCGCATCGACTCACCTGTCCAACCTTTATGACATTTAACTCCGAAATGATTTTTTGCATAAACCGCTAAAGGACTATTTCCGTTTCCTGATTCTAAAATCCCCTGAGCCAAAGTAATACTTGCTGGAACACCAGACTTCAACATCTCACGAATAGCATCATCTTTATACAATTCAATGTATTCTTCACGTGTAATTCTTCTTTCAGCTGGCTGTGCATGAGCATAAGTCCAATTGAAAAAAAGTAAAAATAATATTGCGAGTATTTTATTCATATCGTTTACAAAGTTAACATTGATTTCAATAACCAAATATTAAGCCCTTTTAAGATATCAACATTTTATTTTTGATTAGATTTCAATTCCGAAACGATCTTTAAACCCTTTATTACCCTGAATACCACCTGTATGAACTACAATTATCGTTTTACTATCAAACTGATTTGATGTATGAATCATATCATACAAACCAAAGAACATTTTACCTGTATAAATAAGATCTAGTTCAATCTTATTTTCTGTCTTAAATACTTTAACAAAATCAACCAGTTCAGGTTTAATCTTAGCGTACCCCCCAAAATGGTAATCTGTGATCAACTTCCAAGAAGTACCCTCTATTTCTTTATTAAACTTCTCTTCGTATTTCAATAACAGCTGTTGAATATCTTCAATTAAGAAATCCCCTCCTTTTAACGCGGGAAACCCTAATACTTGTTTAATTGTTGAGCTGATTATTCCTGCAATTGTTCCACCTGTACCACAAGCACAACAAATAACATCATATTCGATATTGATATTATCAACTATTTCTGTGCAACCTTTAACTGCAAAAGCATTAGACCCTCCTTCCGGAATAACATATACTTCTCCAAACTCATTTTTCAGTTGATTAATAAAGGGCTTTTCATTTTTGTTTCGATACGTTTCTCTCGAAACATATTTAAAATGCATTCCATTATCCTTAGCTAATTGTAGTGTAGGATTTAAAGGTAACTTTTCTTCTCCTCTTATTATTCCAATCGTTTTAATTCCAAATACATTACCTGCAGCAGCAGTTGCAGCAATATGGTTTGAAAAAGCACCTCCAAAAGTCAGTACCGTTTCAACACCTTTTTCTTTTGCTTCTGCAATGTTATACTTGAGTTTACGCCATTTATTTCCTGATATTTCGGGATGTATCAAATCCTCTCGAAGCACATACAATTTAATATCCTTCTTGTTTAAAAATTCTGCTTCAATTTTCTGAAGCGGAATATTGTTTTCGTTCACGTCAATATTCATTTTATCTCTTAACTTTGTGATGGATGAATGATTTTTCAAAAATAAACAAACTTAGTGATGATGACTTTTACTTTAGCGAGGAAGGTTATCGAGTTTTTACAGAAAAATACCTCTTAAAAAGAGGTCATTGTTGCCAAAACGGTTGCAAGCATTGTCCGTATGGTTTTGATAAATCAAAAGGCAGAAGAATAAAAAAATGATTTCAAACAACATTACATATCAAATTGCTATTAGTAAAATAGATTTTAGGTGCAACTCCCGTTACCCTTAGTTTTTAGGCACCTTCTAAAAACTAATTAATCACATTACAACAAACACATTACATGTTAAATTTTAAAGAACAAATACAACAAGGTATTCCAACCGAATTACCAGTTTTTAAAGCATTAGACACAACAGTTAGTCATGCTCCAAAAAGAAAAGACATATTATCTGCTGAAGAAAAAAAGTTAGCGTTAAAAAATGCTTTACGTTATTTTGAAGCAAAGCATCATCCAGTTTTAATACAAGAATTTAAGGATGAGTTAGAAACTTACGGGCGTATTTATATGTACCGTTTTCGTCCTGATTATAAAATTTATGCTCGTCCGATAGATGAGTATCCAGGAAAATCTACGCAAGCACAATCAATTATGTTGATGATCCAAAACAATTTGGATTATGCCATTGCTCAACACCCGCATGAGTTAATTACTTATGGTGGTAACGGAGGCGTTTTCTCCAACTGGGCACAGTACTTATTGTGTATGCAATATTTGTCTGAAATGACAGATGAGCAAACATTAGCAATGTATTCTGGTCATCCAATGGGATTATTTCCATCACACAAAGAAGCTCCAAGAGTTGTAGTGACTAACGGAATGATGATTCCTAATTATTCTAAGCCAGATGATTTAGAAAAGTTTAATGCTTTAGGTGTTACGCAATACGGACAAATGACTGCTGGTTCTTTTATGTATATTGGACCACAAGGAATTGTACATGGAACAACTATCACTGTATTGAATGGCTGTAGAAAAATTGATGATCAAGGAACCGCAGGAAAGTTATTTGTAACTTCTGGATTAGGAGGAATGAGTGGCGCACAACCAAAAGCAGGTAATATTGCTGGTGTTGTTTCAGTAACAGCAGAAATTAACCCTGACGCATCTTACAAGAGACATGAGCAAGGTTGGGTGGATGAAGTAATTTCTGATTTAGATGAATTGTGTGCAAGAGTTACCAAAGCAAAAGCAGACAAAGAAGTTGTTTCTATCGCTTATGATGGAAACATCGTTGATGTTTGGGAAAAATTTGATACAGAAAATATTTATATTGATTTAGGATCTGATCAAACATCATTACACAACCCTTGGGCTGGAGGTTATTATCCTGCAGGAATTTCTTTTGAAGAAAGTAATGACATGATGGCCAACAACCCTGAGTTGTTTAAAGAAAAAGTGCAAGAGACATTAAGAAGACATACCAATGCCGTAAACAAACACACAGCCAAAGGAACTTACTTTTTTGATTATGGAAATGCTTTCTTATTAGAAGCGAGTAGAGCCGGAGCTGATATTATGGCTGAAAATGGAATTGACTTT
>CEWR01008322.1_pt1 | contig 16214 bp, 13 predicted proteins | sample 356321 | NCBI WGS metagenome assembly CEWR01 (sample SAMEA2621551, study PRJEB7988) | marine metagenome | biome: marine biome (ENVO:00000447); feature: mesopelagic zone (ENVO:00000213); material: "saline water (ENVO:00002010), including plankton (ENVO:xxxxxxxx)" | depth 790 m
GGGAGCACATCGCTGACGGACTAAGATCGATTGCCGACGTGGACTTCGTCATTCCCGTGCCTACGCCGAAACCACAACCACTGGCCCGCGACGCGTTTCTCTACCTAATTACGTTTGGAGCGCTTTACGTGAGTGGATTCCACTTTGGTGCGCTACTGTTCCAGTTCATCAACTTGACCTTTCCCGATCAGCTCGGTCAGTCAGAACTGATGACTCTGGATTTTATGCGCGTCGCAACGGCCGCGCTTATCGTCGCTTACCCGTTGTTTATTTCGGTTAGCTACTACACTAATCGGAGTCTTGTCTTGAACCCTGTACAACGTACATCGGCAGTACGGCGTTGGCTGACATACATCACGTTGTTTGTCGCTGCCTGCGTGATTACTGGTGACGTTATCGTCCTGATATATACCTTGCTGTCTGGCGGTCTTTCGATTCGGTTCCTATTAAAAATAGTGGTGGTAGGCCTCATTGCGGGTGCGATCTTTGGGTACTACGCGTGGGCCATCAGGGCGGACGATAAGGCGCTTGCACGATGAACGTTAACGGGTTTTCGTTATGGACCTCCTCCTGTGCAGTTGCCTTGGTCCTGATCGCTGGCTTCGTGATCTCGGGTTCGCCTAGCGAACAGCGCTTGGTGCGTTTGGACGGGCTTCGGGTCGCGCACTTGGTTCAACTGACTGAGGCTTTCGATGATTATTGGGAAGTTCGAGACGAACTACCATTAAAGATGAGTGAGCTGTTGGATGGTCGCCGACTTTCCCGTATGCCTTCCGATCCAGAGACCGGATTGGCGTATGAATACGAGCAATTGGATCCGACTAGTTATCAGCTTTGCGCAACCTTTGACCGGCCATCGGCGTCGCAGTTAGCTGTTGATTTTTGGATTCACGACGCTGGACGTAACTGCTTTTCGTTCACCCACTCGGACGTAGAAAATGACTGAACTCTCTTTTTTTCGGGATATAGCTTGCAGAGTCTTTTACTTCACAATCAGTAAAGTTTCGAGTTTGCTACTGGCAGATAATGAGCCGCCCGAAGTTGCGTCACGGATTAAGGGGCCGAGGCGTAGGTTCTTAGGCCTCGGAAAGCTCGGCTAATCAGGGGCCGCATCGTGGAAAGCGTAGAGCTGGTTCTTACCGTGAAATCTGTACATCGATCGGTGGGCTGGTATTGCAACTTTCTCGGGTTTACGGCGGGCTTCTTAAATGAGGAATCAGGTGAAGAGAACTCCCTAAATTACGCTGTGTTGAGAAACGGGAATGCTGGTATACACCTCGGTTTAGAACGCGATATGGGGGTTTTGGCCGGAAACGGAAGATGTAATTTCGTCACTCGGCAGTTTGACGAGTTGCATAAAAGGGCTGTGAACGCGAATGCCACGTTTCATGTAGATCTTGGCGAGATTCCCTCGGGCGCAAGGAGTTTCGGTATAAGAGATCCCGATGGGAATATATTGACGTTCGTTGAGACACGTTGAGGGTGTCGATTGCCAAACAAACGACTTTGACATTGCTGGTATACGCGACACCTAATTACTCGTCCTAACCGAAGCACCCGATTTGCCGTTGACCGATAAATCCCGTCTCTTAATGACCTTGGTTGGATTTGGTCTGGCGCTACTTATCGCTCATCCAGCTTTTGCACTACTACTCGGTGCGGTTATCAGCGTCGTATTTGTTCCGAAGTTACCGAAGATTACGAAGCAGGGAGGTAAATTTCTCCTCCAAGGCGCGATTGTTTCTCTCGGTTTGACTATGAATGTCCAGACTCTATGGAGCGTTAGCCAAGATTATTCCCTACTGATCGTGGGTTATGTGTTTTTAACACTTTGTTTGGGATTGCTGCTGGGGCGATTTCTCCGTACCGATACCGATCAAGCCCGGCTACTTGTTTCTGGAACCGCGATTTGTGGCGCCACGGCAATTGCGACACTTGGTCCGGTTATTCGTGCCCGGTCAGAATCAGTGGCAGTGTGCCTCGCCGTCGTGTTTCTACTTAATGCGATCGCGATCCTTGTGTTACCACAGATCGGTGGTTACTTCGGGCTTTCGCAAACCCAGTTTGGTGTGTGGGTCGCTCTGGCCATCCACGACACAAGTTCCGTGGTTGGTGCAGCGGCAATCTATGGTGACGAGGCGTTGCAAGTCGCAACGACGGTTAAGTTAGTGCGCACGCTATGGTTGATCCCATTGATACTCGCTGCAGGGATCTTAATGAACCGTCGTGAGACGAAGATGAGGTTGCCAGGGTTTGTTCTCCTATTTGTGCTGTTCTCAATCATTGGCAGCATGTCGAACATGCCTGTGGAGTGGCTCACGGGGATAAAGATGTTGAGTCGAATGATGTTGGTTGCGGCTCTATTCTTCATGGGATTAGAGATCACGAGACAGACGCTTAGGAAACTGAACGGCCGCGCTGTTTCGTTAGGTGTTTGTCTTTGGTTGATTGTACTACCCACGACATTCTGGGCCGTTAAGATCTGGTAACACCATATATCAAGGCTTATATAGTTAGATCGAATAAGTATTTCCCACGTTAAGCGCTCCGAAGTACGGTTTGTGACATGGTTGTTAGAGCTACCAAGGTCGATTGGTTGAGCGTGGGAAGTACCCTCATCGTTGGGGTTTTCTTTGTCGCGGCTATCCTTTTATAACGACTTTTCTGGTCTTTTCCCGTGCTGTAAGTTCGTGGGACGACGAAATGCAGGGCCTGGCAAGGACAACCGCTGTGTGCCACGATGGGACGCTTTAAACCGAGAATGAGCGTATGAGCGGGGTCAAGGTCGGTGCAGATCGAGTTATGGCGGATACAGAGGCGGTTTCGTCAGCCTATGTGCCCCCCTTTGAGCTTACGAAGGGGCAGTCGCCGCCGTTTGCAGCGAATGAGGGATTGTCCTACATGTCGTTTGATCGGGACGGGGATGCAGGAACCACAGCAGCAACGGAAGCCGCGCTTGCCCAGATCACCGAAGGGGAAGGGCAGGCCGTTATCGACATGCTTGACGACGCACCCCTCGGTCCCATCGAAACCAAATGGGGTGTAGGGTTTCGGGATTATTCCGAGTGCTTGGAATATATTCGAGCGAACAACATCGAAGCCCCGGATGGCGGAATGGCTCTTCCTCTGCGGTACACGGTCCACGAGCAACCGTCTTATTCCATCGTCTCGTCGAACGCACTGTGGCGAGATCCGGAGCGCGAGGCCGATGCGAAAGCACTACGCAAGAACGAGCGAGATCACGGGCGGCGCTGTCTCTATTTTCCGCAGATTTTGCGAGATGCACGGCGAATGGAGGAATACCATCCAGGCCTTTCTCCCAACAGTCCAGCGTGCATGGACAAGCTTGGTGTCTCTTTGGCGTACTGTGAGTCTAAGTGCGAGAACTTCTATGACGCAGCGGAGGTGGAGCGTGTGTTCTACCCAGAGATCGAGAAGCTTCTCTTAGAATTTTTCCCGGACGCGACAGACGCACTCGTATACAACCACGATGTGTTTGATAAGGACTACGAGGGCGATCGCACCGAGGATCAGGACAAAAAGATCCCTGGCGTAAACGCAGGGTACGCCAATCTCGTGCACAACGACCTGAACGACAACAGCGGACGCGTGCGCTGCCGTGAGCTACTCACGAGAAACTTGCGGAACTTCGGACGCGAGCAGCACTACACGGAGGACCAGGCCGACCAGAAGATGTCACGACGGTTCATGTCGATTAATCTCGCCAAGCCGATGGAGACGGTGCGCCAGAATCCCTTCGTGCTCTGCGCGTGGCCTTCTTTTGCGGATCAACCGTACATCACCAATTATCGCGTCTACGACGACCGTGTTGGTGAGACCACACGCTTCACCTATCGACCCGATCACGACTGGTACTGGTTTCCCGAGCAGAAGTCCACCGAGGTATCCATGCTCAAGTGTTACGACTCCGTCACCGACGGTTCCGTCTCGCGTTGGTCTTTTCATACGGCTTGCGTGGACCCAACCGCGTCCGACGACGCACCATGTCGCAAGAACGTCGTGGTTCGATCGTATGTCTTCTTTTAAGAAGAGATACCTTCACTAGCCGGTAGTTCCGCGTACAGCGGTACGCGGTAGGATCAACCTCGCGAATGGGTGCAACGTCGGATGCGCTCGAAACCCTTTGTAGAACAAGAAAAGCCCAGCGCCAAGTTGAGTTTCGCGCCATAACGTTTGGTCGACCTGCATTTGATCGTGGTTTCCAGGTTGTGCGGTCATGGCTTCCAGATAAAAAACCTTCGCATCCTCAATCGCCTGCTTGAACCAATGCAGCTCGTCGATTGGGAGACGATTTAGGTCCAGATACTCGCCCAATTTGTGGAGGTTTTCTTCGATTGATAGGTCCGATACACATGCAAGCGTGCGTCCTCCGCGGCGCCTCCTACCCAGTTCATACCATGGTTTCAGGGATGAAAGTTCACCCGCGAGGCGTGACTGCCAGTTGCTGCCATTATTGGCTTTGGGAAATGAAACGGGACAAGCGGGTACAGTCTCACGACTCACTTTGGGTGCATTAACGGGATAGTCTTCTAATATAGGTCCTCGATCACGCTCGAGTAAATTCAATGATGCAGCAATGACGCGGTGTTGGAATTGGGCGTCGTTAGGAACGCCCAACGGGCGGCCCAACGAGAAACTCACCCAAAGCGACCGCGGGGGTCGCATACTTTCGGCATTTTCCCGCACTAGACTAATACCGGTGGTCATGAGGCCCGCCCGCTCTAAGTAATAGCTGATTGCGCACACGGCGCGCGTGCAGTTCGGTCATACGGGTGTCAGGAAGACAGCGTCCACTTGATCTTGTTTCAGCAGGTGGGCGACCTGATCGGCGCTTTGCTCATAGGCTTCAGGCATAAGACCAGCACCCATAAAACTGTAATGAACGCTCGCCAACGAGTCGATGGTGCCGACATTTGCTAGTTCTTTGAATCGATCGATGGGAAAAACCAGGTTGACGTCTTCGGCAAATCCGATGCGATCAAAGTTGGCGGAACTGTGCGACATGATGAGATTGCTGGAGTCTTCCTCACCTGGAATAGGGCGGAAGCTCGAATCGGTAAAGTCGAAGGATTCGTCGTCTTGGAAATGTATACCAGCCGTGGTGATCAGTGCGACTCGCATTTCTTTCAGCGGCTTTGCGTGTTTCGTCCAGCAATGTGGGCCCAAAGGCGGGAGATTTTTGTCTAAGAGGTGCTCACGTTCATAGTCGGGTAGGTCTGTTGCGCGGACCAAGGTAGTCTCGAATTACCGCTTAGAGATTGTCGCGATAGTCGGCCTCGATGTGTTGGTCGATCGATTGGGCGATATCAGGTCCTACGGTCTTTCGAGCAGCAAAGATTTCACCGAACGAGACGCGGTAGTTTTCTTGCCACGTATTGCTGTCCCACAACTTGGATCTCAACATGGCCTTTCCACAGTGAAAAAAGCACTCGTCGACAAAGACTCGGATGGCGAGTGTCGCAGGTTTGTCGCGTGCTGCTAGTTGTTGCAAAAGATCTGGCTCACACGAAAGTTCCGCTCGGCCATTGATTCGGAGTGTCTCCCGCGTATTCGGGACAATAAACAAAATGCCGACATTTGGATTCGACAGTATGTTCTGGTGACCGTACGCGAGCTTATTGCCGGGTCGATCAGGAATTAACAGCGTGCGTTCGTCCAATACTTCAACAAATCCCGGGGCGTCTCCTTTGGGCGAAGCATCCATACGTCCGACTTCGTCCGCCGTCGACAACACGATAAAAGGACTCTTCTCGATGAATTCCCGTGCGAAGTGATCCACGTGGTCCATGTTCTTTTCATGAAGCCCTGGGATCTCTTCCCCAATTACCTCGCGTAATTCCGCCATGCTTTGTATGGTATTACTGGTCAAAACACCCTCCTCAATGCGTCTCGAACTGTATGACGACCGCGAGTATACGCGACTGTTAGAACGGGCTCCGAGGCCTTTGTTCATCTGCGATGCGGGGTAGGACTCGGATCGACGATGGTTAAACATGTTAGAGTCGATAGATCTCACTGGCCAACGAACGATATGCGGCACACTTATGTAGCAGCTGGCGTTATCGCTTTACTCGGTGTTTTGTGGCTCGGGTCCGGGCTGTTTCAGGACGATAGACAAAATGACGTTGCGTCAACGCTAAATGAAAAGAATCTTCGTTACGCTGAGATAAACAAGGATCGGTCTCGAACTCGTGTGAAAGCGCGCGTTATTGAATCCACATTGCGTACCCGAAACGTGCGTCTTAGGGGTCGAACGGAGCATAAGCGGACGGTCCAAGTGCGGGCCGAAACCACGGGTAGTGTCGTTGAGCGCGCGGTCGAACGCGGCGCGTATGTAGAGGAGGGAAGCCTTCTCTGTCAGCTATCAACGGATGATCGTCTGGCGCGTTTGGCCCACGCCGAGGAGGCTGTCAACGAGGCAAAAATCGAATACGAAGGAAGCAAACGTCTTGAGGTCGAGGGATTTCAATCGAGAACCATGATCGCTAAAGCGAAGGCAAAGCTGGCCGCGGCCGAAGCTGTGCTGACAACAAGTTCCCTGGACCTCGAGAAAATTTATATACGCGCCCCCTTCGACGGTATTGTCGAAGAGACGCACGCGGAAGTAGGCGATTACCTTGTGCCGGGCGGCGGTTGCGCCACCGTGATAGATCTTGATCCGATGCTTGTTGCAGCGCGCGTGTCGGAACGCGACGTCTATCAGCTCCATCCTGGCATCGTGGCGACGGGTGTTTTAAGCGACGGTAGCTCCGTGATGGGTCCGATTACGTTTGTTGGCCAACTAGCCGACCCGACGACGCGTATGTACCGTGTCGAATTCCAAGTCGAAAATGGAGACCACACCGTGCGTTCGGGGATTACGACAGAAGTTGTAATCCCAGTGGCCACGATTATTGCCCACAAGATCAATCCATCGTTGTTTGCACTTGATGAAACAGGTGCGATAGGTGTGCGGACACTGGGTAACGACGATGTTGTCGAATTTCATCGGGTCGATGTGTTTGACGACGATGAAGACGGTGTATGGGTAACTGGCCTTCCGAGCACTACGCGTCTCATTACCGTCGGGCAAGAGTTGGTTTCGTCGGGTGACTATGCCGATCCTGTCCTCGAAGAATACATACCCGCCTCGTTAGACATGGAAATTTCCCGTGAATTGCGATCGGGCGCCAGGGCCTTCGACAGCGCGACGCCCGAACCCAAACCAATCGGTGTTGGCCGCCGCAACGTCCTCGACGACGTATGACCAGCAGGCTCATCCGCGCGGCGATTAATCGTTCTAGAACGACGCTGCTGGTGATGGTGGTCATCATTATTGCCGGGCTATCGGCGCGCTTGTCGATTCCGGTCGAATCGCAACCGCACGTCGAGGTGCCGATGTTCTTGGTCGACGTTTATCACGAAGGGATTTCGCCGGAGGACGCTGAACGTCTCTTGGTAATGCCTTTGGAGACCGAGCTGCGTGCAGTTGAAGGTATTGACGAGGTGACTGGATTTGCCTCCGAAGGAAGTGGCACGGTGTTGGTCGAATTTGTCGCTGATTATGATCTAGATGAGGCGCTTCTCGATGTACGGGAGGCCGTCGATCGTGCCAAGCCCGAATTCCCGACGACGGCAGAAGAGCCGTACGTCCGTGAAATTGTTGCCGATGATATGCCCATCATCCAGGTCAGTTTGATTGGCAGCGACGTGGCTGAGCGGACTGTTTACAACTTGGTGCGCGAAATACGTGACGACATTGAGGCGATTCCGGACGTGCTTGAAGGACGTCTACAAGGTCATCGAGAAGAACTGCTAGAAATTGTGATCGATCCGACTCGGCTCGATGTATACCAAATCTCCAATGAAGAGTTGATCAGTACGATCGTGCGCAACAATCGTTTGGTGCCGGCGGGTTCACTGGATACGGGCGAAGGACGGATGTCTATCAAAGTGCCGAGCGTCATTGAGTCCGCGGGCGATGTTTTTAACATACCGGTCCGATCGACTCGCGATTCTGTCATCACGCTGGCCGACGTCGCATCGGTGCGCCGAACCTTTAAAGACCGCGTGCGTTACGCGCATGTCGACGGGAATCCTTCGATGACGATTGATGTATTGAAACGAACCAATGCGTCCATCATCGATACGGTCCAACAGGTTAAAGCCGTAACCGAGACCTATCGTTCCCGATTGCCGGCTAACGTACGCATGCTCTATACCAACGACCAAGCGCCAAACGCGCAGGCGCAAGTGACCGAGCTCCAAGGCAATATCGTTACGGCACTCTTCCTCGTCATGGTTGTGGTGGTCGCGGCGATGGGATTTAGAAGCGGGATTATTGTCGGACTTAGCATTCCGGTCGCGTTTCTATTTGCCCTCATCTTTATTCATCAGCTCGGCTATACGTTTAATTTCATGGTCATGTTCGGCATGTTGCTCGGGCTTGGCATGCTCATTGACGGTGCGATCGTTGTCACCGAATACGCTGATCGAAAACTTGTGGAAGGGTTTGATCGGCGGGACGCCTATACGTTAGCCGTTGACCGCATGTTTTGGCCCGTGACAGCGTCCGTGGCCACCACCTTGGTTGCATTTCTACCGTTGATATTCTGGCCCGGCGTCGCCGGAAAGTTCATGCGCTATCTACCCGTCACCGTGTTCGCGGTTTTGTCGGGGTCGCTGCTTTACGCTTTGGTCTTCGGTCCGACGATTGGTTCGCTCGTGGGACGAGCGAGTCGGAAAAATCAACGAGCAGTTGAGGACTTAAAACAACTTGAATCAGGTGATCCAACACAGCTAGCTGGTGTTACGGGTGCGTACGCGCGGTTGCTTACATTGGCCAGTCGGTACGCTGTGGTCACGACGGCGATTACGATTCTTACATTGATCACTTCGTTCGGACTCTTTTACGTCCGGGGCACGGGTATGACGTTCTTTACGGAAAATGATCCGACGTTTGCCCACATTAGCGTTCGAGCACGCGGCAATCTTGCGGCCGACGAGGTGTATCAAATCGTTCGTGAAGTTGAACAAACCATTTTAGATATTCCAGGCATATTGGAAGTCAACATGAACACTGGAACCACCGGATTCGGCAATGGCTGGACGGGTGGGGGCGAGGCCCAGGACAGCGTGGGCTCGTTGTATTTGCAATTCCATGAGCAAAGAGATCGAGAGCTCAGGGGCGCCGAAATCATTGATCGTATCCGTCAACGGACCGCTCAAATTCCTGGGATCGTCGTCGAGGTGCAAGAATTAGAGATGGGTCCGCCCGTCGGTAAGGATGTTCAAATTCAATTTTCATCGAATCATCGAGGAATTCTTGAACCGGTGGTCACCCGTGTCCGCGAATATCTTGATGCGGAAGTAAGTGGCTTGCGCGACATTGCCGATACGCGGTCGCTCCCTGGTATTGAGTGGACTCTGACTGTGGATAAAGCTCAGGCGGCGCTATATGGCGCCGATGTGACGCTCGTTGGTATCGCAGTGCAACTCGTAACGAATGGACTAAAAGTCGGCGAATATCGACCCGATGGCGCAGATGAAGCGGTGGATATTCGTGTCCGTTATCCCAACCGTGAACGGGGATTCAGGGCGCTCGATGAGCTAACGCTCACCACGCAGAATGGGCGAGTTCCAATTTCGAATTTCGTGACGCGAGCTGCCGTTCCGAATGTGGACACCATTCAGCGGATCGACGGAAAGATTGTTGAATACATCCGTGCCAACGTGATGCCCGGCGTGCTAGCGGATAATAAAGTCGACGAAATCCAAGCATGGCTCGATGCTCAGGCGTTTGATTCCAGAGTGAGTATTGATTTTCGCGGAGCCAATGAAGAACAGAATCAATCCATGGATTTCATCATTAAAGCGATGATTATGTCGGTGCTACTGATGTTTGTGTTGCTGGTGACGCAGTTCAACAGTTTCTATCAGGCGTCGCTCATCTTGTTTGCTGTGGTGATGTCGACCGCGGGTGTCCTTCTGGGGCTTGCGGTCACGGGAACGCCCTTTAGTGCTATTTTGACTGGAATAGGCATCATTTCGCTGGCCGGGATTGTCGTTAATAACAACATCGTTCTGATCGACACGTACAACCGTATGCGGCGTGAAGAGCCGGATCTCGACTACATTTCGCTTATCGTTCGAACGGGTGCGCATCGCCTGCGTCCCGTGTCCTTAACGGCGGTCACCACGGTTCTTAGCTTGTTGCCGTTGGCAAGTAATTGGTCGATCGACTTTGTAAACCGCACTGCGTATTACGGAAGTTCGGTGTCCGGCTTTTGGGTTCCCTTGGCTCAGGCCATCGTGTTTGGGCTCACCTTTGCGACCCTGCTCACCTTGGTGTCGACGCCTGCGATGCTGGCGCTGCCCCATCAACTACGTGCCATGTCTAGCAGCCTTCTAAAAAAGTCCCCGGCGGCAGGTTTACAAGCGGAGTCGCAGTAGTCATTGGCCGGCAGAGGTTTGGTTATTTAACGAAAATAAGGTGCGTGCTGTTGTGAAGCGTTTTCTGACCAAGTTGATCGGATCGATGGGGCTATCCAACAGCACCCATGCCGATATTGCGACGGAAGAATTAAGGGACGTTCTTGACCGATCGACCGAGAGTGGCCGTTTGAGAGGCGTTGTTGCACTCGTCGCTGATCACAGTGAAATTCGCTTCGAACACGCATCAGGCAAGGCACGCGCTGGCGTACCGATGAAACCGGACATGCTTTTCAATATTGCGTCCATGACCAAACTGGTGACGACCGTCGCAGTTCTGCAGCAGGTGGAAGCTGGAGATCTCGATTTGGATGTCCCCGTTGACCGTTATCTACCCGAACTGCGATCTATTCAGGTTCTCGAAGGATTTGCGGACGATGGTTCGCCACGCCTTCGTCCGGCACGGTCGGTTCCGACAGCGCGTGAGCTTCTGACCCACACGTCCGGCTACGTCTACGAGGTTTGGAATGCCAATGCGTTCGAAGCGTTACAGCGTGGTTTGGTTGAGTCGTTGTTTGCCGGTAGACCGGCGCTCGATGCTTCGCTTGCATTCGACCCCGGCCAACGCTGGGAATACGGTATAGGTATTGATTGGGCCGGTTTGCTTCTAGAAGCGGTTAGTGGAGAAAACCTGATGGGGTACTTCGGTTCGCACGTCTTTGGTCCGCTCGAGATGATCGATACGGCGTTTGATATTCCGGAAGTCACAATGGATCGTGTCATGACCCAATTCGGACGCGGCCCGACCGGCTTAACGGAGCTACCTGACCAAGCGGTACCTGGCCGTTATGAATCAACGCGTTTTTACAATGGCGGCGGCGGATTGAGCTCGACCGTTGTGGACTACAGTCGATTGCTCAGGGCGTTATTAAATGGTGGAGAACTGGATGGTCAACGCGTCCTGAGTCGGTCGACGGTGAATCAAATGTTTACCAATCAGATTGGCGTACTGGATGCCGGTGTTTCAGATACGCAAATGCCCAATATGAGTAATCCGATCGACATGGCTTTCGGTGCGTCAGGCCGCTGGGGGTTGGGCTTTTTACTTCATCCGGATGGAACGCCGAACGGCCGGAAGCCCGGCAGCGCCTCCTGGGGAGGGATTTTTAATTCGTACTTTTGGATTGATCGGACGAGCGATATTTGCGTCATTCTCGCGACTCAGATTCTTCCATTCTACGATCATGAGACGATTTCGGTATTGCAAGAGTTTGAGCGCGTTCTATACGATGTCACCGAGGATCATTCGCATTAAGTGGTTCCTGGGTGGCGATCGAGGGGCTCGAAAAAACTTATAGATAAACCGCGAGTGTTTCGTTCGCGGCCATCTTCCACCGGTCGGTTGAGTTCTAAGCGCCCAGTTTAGAGCTGGGAGACTCGTTGCCGTACTTAACCCGAGAACTCCTGTAAGGCCTTGTGTCAAGCCATCGCAACGCTGGCGTTGGCAATTAAGACGATGGTTCCGTCTTCCTTTTCGATCCAGGTAAAGACGGCTTCACGGGAGGGATCTTCGTCGATGGGACCCATCGCAATCCCTTGAATGGATATAACGTCATCTGGCCAACAAGGGTTAGTGAACTTTACGTCCAGCTTTCCCGTACTGAACCAACGTTCGCCATAGTTGGTTTCCAGAAGATGGCCGATATATGCCATTGTCATTCGACCACCTACCACCACTTCCTGAAAACCTAACTCGAGCGATGCTTGCTTATCGGTGTGGTAGCTCTTGCTCCCGTGAAAATACTGTCCACACATTTCCAACGTAATCGTCTTTTCAAGATTCTCAAGAGGCATTCCCTCGGGCACGATAAATTTTCGTGCGCCTTGCTTCTCGCTTGGTTCACGAAACTCTACTTGGTCGACCGGCTCGTCCAGAAGGAAGGATTGGTGATGATTTGTCGTCAGTACGTCATCTCCGGCGGCATCTTTCATCGTGATCGCCGTATTGACCAGCGTACGATTTCGCTTTTTGTAGATGTCCTCAATATAAGCTTCCGTTTCGTAGTGCGCGCCCGCTTGCATCGGTTTGCAGAAGCTCCATTCCTGTCGCATCCACAGGTGGCCACGTAGTTGGCTGAATGCCGACTCGCCAAAGTAGTTGTCCGCATCCGTGGCGATCATGGTGGGTACAGGGGTGGCACCGGTGTCGAAACGAGATCGTTCTAGATCAAGACCGTCGAAATAGTCGTTTAGTAACGCGTTGGTGACCGTGAATTGCTTATTAGGCAGTTGTTTCCCAACGCTAGGTTCGGGTCGGGTTGCATCGCTCATGCCATTCTCCTATGTCGACATAGTCGATACAGTACCACGGTGAATAACCCGTCCGCGGAGGGTTAAGTAGACCAGGCCGTTGAAATATTGTTTGGCGAGGTTGAAGGCGCGAGCTGGGTTCCGACGAGGTTAGGCCAGAACTGGTGGAGGGTCGTTGGACTACAGAATACGATATCGTCGATGAGGTTTGCTGTGCAAAGGTATTCTGTCGAATTACGTTCGCATCCATCCGACGGACTTAGTCCATCGCATTAGGCGCCCATGCCAATCAACGCTTTCTCCCTAATACTTTGCTTGTCCTTACTTCTTGAAGCTTGCCATAAGGTGGACAGCAATCCCTCGGATCATGGATTCGAAGACATCACTCTGGAGACACGGCTAAATTTCCAACACACATCCGGTGTCGAGGGACGTTACCTATTACCTGAAATTATGGGATCGGGCGGTGCACTTTTTGACTATGACAACGATGGCGATCTTGATATCTATCTCGTCAACGGCGGCAAGCGAGCGGCTAACAAGAGCGATTCGGCAAACAAACTCTTCCAACGAAATGTGGATGGCTCGTATCAAGACGTCAGTAAAACCGCCGGGCTCGATGATGCGGGTTTTGGTATGGGTAGTGCGTTGGGCGACTTCGATAACGATGGAGATCTCGACATTTACGTTTCAAACGTCGATAACGACCGGCTCTACCTTAATAACGGCGACGCGTCATTTTCCGATATCTCGGAAGAGGCTGGAATCCAAGGACACGGTTGGTCGAGTTCAGCAACCTTTTGCGATATCGACGACGACGGATTTCTGGACCTCTACGTTGCGACCTACGTGACACAAGAACCGCTGCAAGCGTGCGCCGACGAGACCGGTGACATCGATTACTGCGCGCCAAACGCCTTTCGCGGCGAATCGGATCGACTCTACCGAAACAACGGAGACGGCACGTTTACGTTTATCGGAAGAAAATCGGGGATTTCTAAAAAAAACAACAACGCACTCGGCGTCGTTTGCTTTGACTTCAATGGGGATCACCGAGACGACTTCTTTGTCGCCAACGATGGTGAACGCAATTACCTTTGGATCAACAAGGGCGATGGAACATTCGACGAGCGTGCCGTTGCATACGGCGTGGCGGTCAATCTTTTTGGCGACACTGAAGCAAGCATGGGCATTGCCCTTGGCGACGTAAATGCCGACCAACGATTGGACCTGCTGTTAACCCACTTGGACGAAGAGACGAATACGCTGTACCTCAGTACAGGTGACCGCGTATTGACCGATGCGACAATCCAATCCGGTCTTGGTGTTCCGAGCATCCCGGAGACTGGTTTTGGGGTTTCCTTGTTTGATGCTAATCAAGATGGGGTGCTCGACGTCGCGATTGGCAACGGAAGAGTGCGCAAACAACCCGGAAGCGCGCCCGACCCAGGTGCCGGAATTTTGGATCAATTCCATGATGATTATGCAGAGCCGAATCGCCTAATGGTCAATGTGGGCAATGGGAAGTTCGCTGATTGGTGTGCTGTGTCCAACCCCTTTTGTACTGATCTCCACGTAAGTCGGGGATTACTAACGGGCGACATCGATGCAGATGGCGATCTCGATATCCTAGTTATGAATTCGAACGGGCCGGCGCGACTGTATCGAAACGCAATAGCCGACAAAGGAGGTTGGCTAAAGCTCCGCTTACTTGATCCGACCTTAAATCGAGACGCAATCGGTGCGCACGTTCGCATTAAAGTCGGAGACGCATGGCAGATTCGGCCCGTCATCCACTCGGACGGTTACTTATCAAGCCGCGATGCGGTCGTGCACTTCGGACTTGGTAGCGCACTTGCTGCGGATGAAATTGTGGTGACGTGGCCCCGCGGTGAGCGTGAACGATTCCCACCGTTAATGCGCAATCAAATGGTCGTCTTGCTGAAAGGTCAAGGTACGGCGGTTGAGGTGGCGAATTGAGCAAGTGGTCCGGCCCAATTGGCCAATTTGGATGCTTCGTTTTCCTATTATCTCTGCCACTTGAGGCCCAGAGCGCTGAAATACCTGAAATTCAAACCAACCACATGGAAGCCGCGGTCGCACAACTCATCGATACGACGCGAGCCCGTCTAGAAAAAAATCTCAATTCGGCAGAAGCCTGGGGTCGGCTTGGCATGGTGTACCACGCTCATGGATTACTGCAGCCCGCCATTGTTTGTTATCAACAAGCGGCAAAACAGGACTCCACTGATTATCGCTGGCCCTATCTGGCTGCAACCGCGCTGAGAAATTCGAACCGGACAGACGCGATTGCCTATTACGCGGAAGCATTGAAGTTAAAGTCGAATGACCACGTACTTGCCGTCACTTATGCGGACACGCTCATCCGAAATGGGCAATACGAGGACGCGCAAGTTCTTTATGAAGCCGCTTTACCGATCAACGAGACTCAAAGTTTCGCCCTAATCGGTTTGGCCCGAATCACGTATATCGACAACGATTTAGTAGCGGCGCAAACACACTTGCAGAACGCACGCCAAATCGATCCAAACGATCGCGAAATTTATACGCTTCTTGCACAAGTCCATATGGGCCTGGGAAACGAAGAGGCGGCAAAGGAGTCGGAATGGTTGGCACGAACGTACCCACACGCAAAAGTTCTTGATGTCCCGATCATCGAGGCAATGCATAGCTTCGCCGAAACCGCTGGTGCGTTCGTGGCCCGCGGAAAACGTAAGATGGAGTTGGGAGACTACCGGGGTGCAGAATCGGCGTTTCGGCGGGTACTGGCACGCCGCCCCGGCTTGGCATTCGATTATGGCAATCTGGCAAACGTTCTAGCACGTCAAGGTCAGTACGCCGAAGCCCTTGAATATTTTGAGCGTGGACTCAAGATAAATCCCAACAATGTCGAAATGTTGAGTAATCAGAGCCTCGCATTAATGGCGGACGACCAGTTGGACCGTGCCGGAAAAAAACTGATTAAAGCAATCGAACTGGATCCCAACTACGGCCACGCGCACTTTAATCTCGGCGTTCTTCGTTATCGCCAACGTAACTTTAGTGAGGCGGTGGTGTATTTTCGTAACGCACTTTCGACGAATCCCGCGTTGACCCAAACGTACCTTAATCTCGGCACGACATACGATGCGATGGGCAAGTTTCAAGAGGCTATCGACGTTTGGAAACAGCTCGAGCGAATCCAACCCAACAACGCATCACTGGTTTTCAACATTGGCCTAGGCTGGCTCCGCCTCGGCCAAGACGCTAAGGGGTCCTCGGCGATACGGAAGGCTTTCAATTTGGAACCCAACAACAAGCAAATCGCGACCAGGTTGATTAAGTTACTTGCCACGTCTCAACGACATTCGGTACGCGATATACCGCAGGTAATCACTTTCGCCGAGCGTTTGTACGCTTCGAGTCCGCATGATCCAGTCCTCGCAGACTTGTTGGCAATCGCATTCGCTGCA
>CEWR01016805.1_pt1 | contig 16196 bp, 28 predicted proteins | sample 356321 | NCBI WGS metagenome assembly CEWR01 (sample SAMEA2621551, study PRJEB7988) | marine metagenome | biome: marine biome (ENVO:00000447); feature: mesopelagic zone (ENVO:00000213); material: "saline water (ENVO:00002010), including plankton (ENVO:xxxxxxxx)" | depth 790 m
GGAAAACTAGATGCAACGAATGCTAATGCCGTCAAGGAGAAAACCCCTTCTGCAATAAAATGCCAAAGGGGTTCCCAGCGGATTATTAGTATTAGACGTGGGAAGGGCTACCCATCGGCAACGATAGCTGGAGCTCTTGCGATTTTGCCGGCCGAAATGCAGCGTGTGCATACGCGGACACGACGACGAGTGCCGCTCTCATCGACAATCTTTACCGTCTGGAGGTTCGGGAGCCAGCGGCGGCGTGTCTTATTGTGAGCGTGGCTAACATTGTTCCCAGTAGCGGGACCCTTGCCACACACATAGCAAATTCTAGCCATATTACCTTAGTTACCGATCTAATTCTGCGTTAACTGGCACGGACCACCTAATTACCACTGGTATTCCCTACCCCACTCGTTGTATCAGCTACAACGACTTCCGTAGATTCCAAGTAGTGCATCGCAAACTCAGCTGCCAAACGGTCACCATCCCCGATCGCTCCTGTCACTGTCCATGCGTTCAAGGCAGAATCATTTACGGCATGGACGATACCGGTCACAGTCGCCCGCTCACCCATGGTGACGGGCACACCCTCTGCCTTAACCTCTTCAGACATCGAAATGAGGAACGGTTGCCCATTCGGAAGTTCGAGCCAGAAGCCCTGCGTACCAAGCATACTGGCTACGGTTAGCCCTGACACCCGTATCAGCCGCCCCTCAAATGGACCTGCATCAACCTCTAGGTCAGTAGCAGCAACAGTGGTTGCAACTTCCATTTCATCTGCTGTATCACTCTCCTCGACGATGGCGAGCGCCCGCTCTTCAGCGGCCCGGAAGTTGAGGTAGTACATAAATAAACCGATAACAATGAATGCAACTATCATTAGAAGCATGCCCAGGTCAGCAGCACCCCGTCGGGAAGTGTTGTCAGCCATATCCGTCGTCCTGTACGGTTGAGGTGTCCCCATTATTTCATGAGCCAAACTAATTAACCAATTCGATGAGCGATATCTCAGCTGCATCACCTTTACGGTTACCCAGTTTTAGAATTCGGGTATAACCGCCCGGGCGCTCAGCGTATCGGGGAGAGATTTCATCGAACAATTTCCCTAAAACCTCTCGATCTTGGATCTTCCGAGCTACTAAACGCCTCGCGTGCAAATCACCTCGACGGGCGAGAGTAATTAGGCGCTCAGCATAAGGTCTTAGCTCCTTAGCCTTAGCAGTGGTTGTCTCGATACGCTCATGGCGAAAGAGCGAAGTCGCCAAGTTCCGCAACATCGCTCGTCGGTGACTCGCTGTTCGCTGGAGCTTTCGTCCCTTTTTCCTGTGTCGCATAACTAACCGTTCTCAGTTCCTGCGGTCTCACCCTCCGCATCCAAGAAAAAGAGGCGGCCGTCTTCCCCTTGTTCAAGCTTCATACCGAATCCTAGCTCCCTCTCTTCCAAGAAGTCTGAGATCTCTTTGAGAGATTTCTTACCAAAATTCTCAATTTGCAGCATATCATCTTCTGATGACTGCACTAGATCCGCCAATGTAAGGATATTCTCCTTATGCAAAGAATTACGAGAACGTACAGACAGTTCAGCAAGTTCTTCGATCAAACTCTCAAGTAGAGCCTGCTGATCCTCTGAAACCGCAACCGATCCCGGAGGAGTAACTTCAGGAATTCCACCTTCGCTGAAATAAAGCATGTACTCTAGGTGTTTCCTGACAAGTTCAGCCGCATAAGCAACTGCGCTTGACGGATCTAACGAGCCATCGGTCTCTATGTTCAGTGTGAGTCGATCAAAATCTGTTCGTTGGCCAACCCTTGTTTCCTCCACGGAGAAGTTGGCCCTCCTCACGGGATTATAGATCGAATCGATACGGACGAGATCCACCGGGGATTCTCGCGGAATAGGGTGTTGATTCGCAAGCACAAAACCACGGCCTTTATTGATGTAAAGCTGGACGTGGAGCGTGCGGTCTTCCTGAAGAGTGAAAAGATGATGGCCTGGATCCATAACAGTGGCTCCAGGGGTTGGCTGAATATCTCCCGCAGTCACAATACCAGCCTTGTCGACTTGTATCTGTAGAACTGCTTCATCCACATCATCATCCAAGGTCACGATCAGTGACTTCAGGTTCTGGATTACCTGGTGGACATCCTCTATCACACCACTAATCGTTTGATGTTCATGAAGAACTCCGTCGATACGAAAACCCCATACTGCCGCCCCTCTCAGCGAAGATAGCAGTACACGGCGCACTGAATTGCCCAGGGTATGTCCAAAGCCCCGCTCAAGCGGCTCGACCATGAATTGAGCCGAACGGCCAGCATCCTCAACATCCTCGATTTGCTCAATACGCTCAGGGAGTACCAAGCCAGTGAGATCTAGGTCCACCATATCCTCCTAAACAGCCTTACTTGAGTCGGAATTAATGATCCGACGTAGGATTACTTCGAATAGAGCTCTACAATTAATTGCTCTTGGGCCGCGAGCGGAATGTCACCACGTGTCGGTTGTCGGATCATCCGCCCTACCCGCGCCTTCTCATCCAGAGCAAGCCACTCGAGAAGCGTGGGTCGCGTTCTTGCCTCGAGACTTGCCTGGATTGGTAAAATTTCTTTGGACTTAGGCTTGATTGCTATCTCGTCACCAGCTGATACCCGGAAACTCGGAATATCAACAAGCCGCCCATTAACCTCCACGTGACGATGGCGAATTAGCTGGCGTGCCTGGCTCCTGCTCGTAGCAAAACCCATACGGAATACGACATTGTCTAATCTTGTTTCCAGCGCAATGATCAGGTTGTCCCCTGTAATACCTGAGATATTAGCAGCACGTTCAAAAAGATTTCGAAATTGCTTCTCATGCAGTCCATATATCCGTTTGACTTTTTGTTTTTCTCGCAGCTGAACGGCGTAGTCCGACTGCTTGCGTCGCCTTGCGTGCGCAGGTCCGTGCTGGCCTGGGGGATACTGTCGACGCTCGACTGGGCATTTCTCAGTGTAGCACTTCTGGCCCTTAAGAAAGAGCTTCTGACCCTCTCGGCGGCAAAGCCTACAAACTGGTCCGGTATAACGAGACATATCGTCGCTGGCCTCCCTAGACTCGACGCTTCTTTGGAGGCCGACACCCGTTATGGGGCAACGGCGTAACGTCCTCGATTGATTTGATCTGTAGACCTGCAGCAGCGAGCGCCTGAATCGCGGATTCGCGCCCCGACCCAGGTCCCTGCACACGGACATCCAAGCGTTTGACACCAAGTCCTAACGCCTCTCGTCCAACCTTCTCAGCGGCAATGGTTGCCGCGAACGGGGTCGACTTCTTTGATCCCTTGAAACCGGCAGTACCAGCACTGGCCCAAACCACCGCATTGCCTGCGTTATCTGTGATAGTAATGATCGTATTGTTGAAGGTCGCCTTTATATGAGCGATGCCTTCAGCCTCAACAACTTTCTTACTGCGTTTTGGTTGGTTTTTTGGCTTTGCCAATTTCTTCTTTCCACGCTATGGATGCGGCAAAACGGGGTTGCTGTCTCCGTTGGGACCACATCAAGTGATACGCATGCACTGCATGCGTCGAATGAGTAAAGCTATCTATTTCCTGGGTGCTTTCTTCTTTCCGGTGATCGCCCTCCGAGAGCCTTTGTGAGTGCGAGCATTAGTCTTTGTTCTTTGGCCACGAACCGGAAGTCCACGCCGGTGACGTAGTCCCCGATAGCACCCAATATCCATCAGGCGCTTGATGTTCATAGACGTCTCGGTACGGAGCGCACCTTCCACCTTATAGTTGCCCTCAATCTGACGCCGAAGAAGGTTCACATCGTCATCCGACAGATCTTGCGTCCGGCGATCAGCGTCAATATCACACTCGGTAATAATCTGCTTGGCCCGAGTATCACCTATCCCATATATATACGTAAGCGCAACCTCAATCCTCTTTCCACGAGGGAGATCCACTCCAGCAATACGAGCCATTAATCGCTAACCTTGACGCTGTTTATGCTTAGGATTCCTAGAGCAGATAATTCGCACCACACCCTTTCGCCGAACCACCTTGCAATGTTCACAGATAGGCTTAACGCTGCTTCGTACCTTCAATTATGACATCTCCTGAATCATTTCTAGCAGAGCTATAAAATGTAATAAGGCTTTTGTAGAGCTTCAAGCGGTAGCAGTAGTAGTAGAAACTGCATGAAATGAGGACTCCAGAGTGGTGAGGACCTTTGGTCCCTGCGCTGTTACCGCCACCGTGTGCTCGAAGTGTGCTGAGAGGGCCTTGTCTGCGGTTATTACCGTCCAGCCATCGTCCAGCGTGCGGATTTCTGGAGAACCCGCAGAAAGCATAGGCTCTATAGCGAGTACCATCCCTTCCCGGAGCAACGGGCCATGTCCTGGATGACCAATATTCGGAATTTGTGGTTCCTCATGCACTTCCCGACCCACTCCGTGACCAACCAGATCACGGACAATCTTGCAATCCTCACCCTCCACAGCAGCGATCACCGCCGTACCGATATCCCCCACATGGTTTCCCGGCCTCGCAGCATTGATCGCAAACCCGAGAGCCTTCTCAGTGGTCTTGAGCAAACTGTGTGCTTTATTACCCACTTCACCGACTACAAATGTCCAAGCAGAATCAGAGCACCATCCGGCAAGACGTACTCCAACATCTATCGACACAATGTCTCCTGAAACCAGTATCCGGCTCGCACTAGGGATCCCATGCACTACCTCCTCATTCACAGAGGTACAGACACTCCCCGGGAAGCCGTAGAGACCCTTAAAAGCCGGAACGGCACCATCATGTGATACGATGTATTCATCGCAGAACAGGTCTAAATCAGCTGTTGATACCCCTGGAATCACAAGAGAAGCTACCTCGTGAAAAAGGCTGGCAATGATCTTGCCCCCACGCGCGATCATTTCAACCTCTTCTGGCGTTCGTAAGTGGATCACACGGTTAACCCGATTCCAAGTGCAGCGCGGAATGCCAGCTGAACGTCATTTACGGGTTGCACGGCTGACACACGTTTCAATAACGCCGGGTGTGAACTGTAGTGCTCTATCAATGGAGCTGTCTGGCTCTCGTATACTCTCAGACGGTTTTTGACTGTGTCCGGTTGATCGTCCGAACGCTGAACCAGCGGCCCACCACAACGTCCACACTCACCCTCACTCGTTGGAGGGTCGAAGTGCAGGTTAAAGACCGCCCCGCAATCGGTGCAGCTACGTCGACCACTCAGACGTTTGATGAGTTCATCCTCCGGTGCCTCGAAGACGACTACTTCACTTACTCCACGCGCGACGTCCAAAAGGACACCGTCCAGACCCTCAGCTTGAGCAATCGTCCGAGGAAATCCATCGAACACTATACTCGTTTCAGAATCCATGGTGCTTAGATGATCTCGGATTAAATCCAAGATCAATAAGTCGGGCACTAGTTCGCCCTTATCCATGAACCCTTGAGCCTCTAGGCCCAAATCAGTGCCATCCCGGCAAGCTTCACGCAAAAGATCACCCGTCGATATGTGCTCGCCCCCAACAGAATCGATGAGTCGTACGGCCTGAGTGCCCTTCCCTACGCCCGGTGGGCCCAGGAGGATAACGACCATCACATATACCGTTGGCGGCCACGCATCTTCACCCGACCCTTCTTCATAAAACCATCATAGTGGCGAAGCATCAGATGCTGCTGGGCTTGCTGAACTGTGTCGAGCCCAACTCCTACGACAATCAGGAGGCTCGTCCCACCGAAGAAAAAGGTCGTGATATTGAAAATATCAAAAATCCAAAAGGGCACGAGCGCTATACCTGCAAGGAAGAAAGAACCGGGTAGTGTCACACGAGTAAGCACTCGATCAATGTACTCTGCGGTGCGAGCGCCCGGCTTCACACCTGGAATAAATCCACCTTGCTTCTTTAGGTTCTCAGCTAGGTCAATTGGGTTGAATATGATTGCCGTATAAAAGTACGTGAAGAAGACAATCAGGACCCCGTAGGTGATATAGTACCCCCAGGTTTGGGGGGCGAAAATTTCATTGATGACAGTGAGCGGTTCCCAATCCACAAATGCTGCTGCCGTTCCTGGAACCACGATGAAGGACTGAGCAAAAATGATCGGCATCACACCTGCAGAGTTTACACGCAGTGGGATAAAGCTCTTTTGACCTTCTCGGATACGCCCACGTCCAACAACTTTCCGCGGGATCTGTATCGGGATCTTTCGGGCGGCCAGGGTCATAGCCACCACCCCTGCTGTTATAACTACGATTACTGCCACGAGAGCGGCAAGTGAAAAAGCACCGATCTCTCCGAGCCGGAACGATTCCCAAGTACGCACAATAGCTGCAGGGAAAGTCTGGATGATCGAGAAAAAGATCATCAGAGACATGCCATTACCAATCCCATGCTCGGTGATTTGCTCTCCGAGCCACATCACGAAAATTGCGCCGACCGTAAGCGTCGTAACCGTCGTGAATGTGAATAAGGAGCCTGGGTTAGTAACCGCGCCCGGAATCGCTTGGAGAAAGGCCGAATAACCGTAAGCCTGAGCAGCAGACAGGACGACTGTGGTATATCGGGTCCACTGGGTCAGTTTCTTACGGCCTTCTTCACCCTCTTTTTGGAGCTTCTCAATCGTTGGGAAAACCGCTGCGAGCAATTGAAACATGATACTCGCCGAGATGTAGGGCATAATCCCGAGTGCCAAGATTGTAGCACGGGACAACCCTCCCCCGACAAACATGTCGTAGATGCCAAAAAACGTGTCCTGGAGTTGACCGAACTGCTGGCGTAGAGCACCGACATCCAAACTAGGAACCGTAATGTGGGATCCGAGCCGATAGATGAGGAGGATAAACAAGGTGAAGAGGACCTTTTCCTTGAGCTCTGGAGCACGGAAGAGGCCGGCTACGTTCTTCGCAGGAGTCGACACGCTACGAAGCTTCCCTCACACCTGCCGTGATCAATGAGACACTACCGCCTGCAGCCTCAATCTTTGTCTGGGCAGTATGGCTGAACTTGTGTGCGGTAACCGAGAAAGCCTGATCAATCTCCCCTTGACCAAGAATCTTGACCGGTTTTCGAAGCGAACTGATCAAACCTGCTTGCCTTAGAGAATCAGGATTGATATCTCCATCACAACGTTCGAGGTCCCGAATATTCACAACCTGATATTCAACACGGTTGAAATTCTTGAAGCCTCGCTTGGGTATCCGCCTCGTAAGAGGCATCTGACCACCCTCAAAGTCTCTTCGAATTCGACCACCGGATCTCGATTTCTGACCTTTTTGACCGCGGCCGGAAGTCTTGCCCGAGCCTGAGCCAGGCCCCCGCCCAACACGTTTACGATTCCGGCTTGAACCTGAGTTCGGAGTAAGATCGTGTAGCTCTGCCATGAATTAACCCTCTACCTCATGTACATCCACCATAAAGGAGATTTGACTAATCATACCTCTGATGGCGGGTGAATCTTCGTGAACCACACTCTGTTGATGGCGTTTGATCCCTAATGCTCTGAGGGTACGACGATGTTTGTGCTGACGCCCTATACCACTACGCGTTTGCGTGATTTTCAGCCTGGACTTCTTCTTTTTAGCCACGGTGGATCACCCCAATAGCCTCAACTGGTACTCCACGCTCTTCAGCTGCCCGTTCGGCTGTGACTAACTCACTTAAACCGTTCATAGTTGCTCTTACAACGTTAATCGGGTTGTTCGTACCGAGACTCTTTGTGAGAACATCAGTCACTCCCGCAGCCTCAAGCACCGCACGCACTGGGCCTCCTGCAATCACACCTGTGCCAGGAGCTGCCGGACGCAAAAGAACTCTTCCAGCCCCCCAGCGACCGATGATCTCGTGCGGGAGTGTCCCATTCTGGATAGGTACTTTCACCATGTTCCTGCGAGCTTTCTCAAATGATTTTCGGATCGCCTCAGCAACTTCATTCGCCTTTGCAAGCGCAATCCCAACATTCCCCTTTTTGTCTCCAACCGAGACAAGAGCAGAGAAAGAGAACCTCCTGCCACCCTTCACGACTTTCGCGACCCGATTGATAAAAATGACATTCTCAACGAGATCACTTTCTCGATTCCTGTTTGGTTTTTTCTTCTTTGAATCCCTCGGCATCAGAACTTCAGACCTCCCTCACGGGCACCCTCGGCAAAAGCCTGCACCCGACCATGGTATTTGTATCCACCGCGATCGAAAACCACGGTGTCGATTCCCTGCTTCTTGGCGCGCTCAGCCAGCAATTTTCCAGCTGCATGCGCATGCTCAACTCGCGGATTCTTGCTCTCTGCGCTAAACCCCGTGAGTTCTTCCGATAGTGTGGAGAGACCGATCAATGTCCGACCAAGATCGTCATTGACAAGCTGTCCTTCAATGTTCTTGAGTGAGCGAAACACAACCAGGCGAGGGCGTTGCGCCGTGCCTCTGATCTTGTCTCTTACGCGATGGTGCCTACGCATGCGTTGGAGACTTTTGCTTTTCCTAAGCTTACTCTGCTTAATCATGCGCTCGCTCCAGCTGTCTTACCGGCCTTGCGTCGCACATGTTCTCCCTGGTAACGGATGCCCTTTCCCTTGTAAGGCTCAGGAGGCCGGAACGAACGGATCTCAGCTGCGGCCTGTCCGACTTTTTGCTTATCTATACCCTGCACTACAATTGTTGTCTGATTTGGGCATTCGAGCGTTATCCCATTATCCGGTAAATAGTCGATGGAGTGACTGTACCCCAACTTAAGCGTTATCCCACTAGCCTTGGGGTCAGCGCGATAACCGACGCCGATGATCTCAAGCGTCTTAGTGAATCCATGGGTTACCCCGGTTACCATGTTTTGGATTAGTGAACGCGTAAGCCCGTGCAAAGCCCTGTGTTCCTTCTGATCTGAGGGTCGCTCGACACGTAGTTCGTCATCCTCTATTGCGATCTTCATATCTGGGTGAACTTCCATGGTCAGTGACCCTTTCGGTCCCTTAACACTTAGCGTGCCTTCCACTTCAGTGGTCTCGACTCCCTTGGGGAGTGAAACGGGCATCTTCCCGATACGTGACATGGTTTCGTTCTCTCTCGTTTCCGCTCTACCAGATGAGCGCCAAGACTTCACCACCTACACCCTGCTGGCGAGCGGTGCGATCAGATAGCATTCCCGTTGATGTTGAGAGGATGGCCATCCCAAGACCATTCCTAACACGAGGGATTTCATCTTTACTGACGTAGTGCCGTCGGCCCGGTCGCGAGACGCGCTCAAGGTGGCGGATAACAGGCTTGTCTTCATGGTACTTAAGGTAAACGCGCAGCACTCCGAAACGGCCATCGGCAAGGACTTTGTGTCCGTGAACGAAATGACTCTCCTGTAATAGCTTTACGATCTCGATCTTCATTTTAGATACAGGTACATCCACCCACTTGTGCGCTGCCTGTCCTGCATTCCGGATGCGTGTCAGCAGGTCCGCGATAGGATCAGTCATCATCTTATTGATACTCCCTTACCAACTCGATTTGCGAACACCAGGGATCTCCCCCCGAAGTGCCATTTCTCGGAAACAAATTCTACATATCCCAAACTTGCGGAGAAAAGCACGCGGTCTACCGCATCGTTGACAACGATTACGTTGCCGAACCCCAAATTTTGGGGTCCGTTTTGCCTTTTCAATGAGCGCCTTTCTGGCCATTCGGAGTTCTCTCTATTTAAGCAGTTGCACCGATCTGAACCGGTACAGTCCCGCGGAAAGGGAAGCCCAGCTCACGTAGCAGGGCGCGTCCCTCAGCATTGTCATTCGTAGATGTAACCACGGTAATATCCATACCATGGATCTTGCGCACCTTGTCATAATCAATTTCAGGGAAAACAATCTGTTCAAGGATTCCCATGGTGTAGTTACCACGACCGTCGAACGAGCGCGATTTAAGTCCTCTAAAATCTCTAATACGAGGAATTGTCGTATTAATCAGACGATCTAGGAAGAACCACATCTTCTGCCGCCGTAAAGTCACTGAAGCTCCCACGGGCATCCCTTCTCGGAGCTGAAAGTTCGAGATTGATTTGCGGGCTCGATTCATAAGCGGTTTTTGGCCGGAGATGATGCCCAGCTCATCAATTGCACTCTCGAGTAACTTTTGATCTCGTGACGCATCTCCCACTCCAACATTCAATACTACCTTAACCACCCTAGGAATCTGATGTGGGTTCACGAACCCAAATTCCTCAAGGAGTTTGGGGCGGACATGATTCTCGTAATGAGTCTTTAGACGCGGTTCCATGATCTGCCTAGATACTCAAGAGCAAAGTTATTGTGGCCGTGGGATGGGATTGCCGCTCTTGACCGCAATCCTCTCTTTAATTCCATCTTCCTCTACCCGAACCCGCACCCTACTTGGCTCATCTGTTGCTGGGTCGATTAGCATCACATTTGAAATATTTATCGGGGCCTCAAAGCTGATGATTCCACCATCGGGATTCGCCTCACTGGGCCGTGTGTGGCGCTTGCGCATGTTCACGCCTTCGACACGAACTTGTCCGGTATCTTTGATCACCTCGAGAACATTCCCTTCTGTTTCACGATCATTACCGCGAATGACACGGACCCTATCTCCTTTCATGATCTGACATTTCGTACTGGGCATCAGAGCACCTCAGGAGCCAGGGAAACAATTTTCATGTATTTCTTTTCACGTAGCTCGCGCGCGACGGGACCAAAGATACGGGTACCACGGGGCTCGCCCTGCTGGTTGATGAGCACTGCTGCATTGTCCTCAAATCGGATATAGCTGCCATCCTTACGTCTTGTCTCCTTGGCAGTCCGCACCACAACAGCTTCCACTACCTCACCTTTTTTTATTGCAGCGTTCGGTATTGCATCCTTTATGGTTACAACGATCACATCTCCAACCCCCGCATATCTGCGTTTCGAACCACCCAGAACCCTGATACAAAGCGCTGATTTCGCACCCGTGTTGTCGGTAATTCTTAGGATCGATTCCTGTTGGATCATGACTCAGTTCCTCTATCTTACCCTTAGGCCTTTCGCCCAAGCGTCTCAAGCAAGCGCCAGCGTTTCGTCTTCGATAAAGGTCGGGTCTCAACGATCCGCACTATATCCCCAACTCTGCAAGCGTTGCTCTCATCGTGGACATGATACCGCTTACTGCGCTTCACACCCTTCCCATAAAGAGGATGTGAGAAGCGTCGTTCTACCATCACTGTAATTGTTTTGTCCGCCCTATCTCCAATAACGACACCCGTTCGTTCCTTTCTGTGGCTACGGTCATTGCTAACAGCCATCTCCACTGAAGGGGACTCTGCGGAGTCAGTAGGGCTAGCTGCGTCCTCTACGTGTTCCATGCCATTATCACCCTTAGCTTCCTCGCTCATGCTTCTTCCGGTATTTGGTTGGACTCTGTGGCGGTCAATTCACGTTCCTTTTTAACCGTCTCAAGCCTGGCGATATCGCGTCTGACTTGACGGCAAAGATTGGGGTTTTCGAGCTCCATCATCGAAAGCTGAAATCGCAGCTTGAATTGCTCTTCCCTCAACTCCTTGAGCCGCGCTTCAATCTCGACCTCGTCCCAGTCACGGATTTCTTCAGCTTTCATTCTCTTCTCCTACAGTTGCCGGTCGCGTGCCACGAAACGGCACTTGATGGGGAGCTTGGCCGCTGCGAGTTCCATTGCGCGTTGCGCAGTCGTTTCGTCGACTCCCTCTAGCTCGAACAGGATGCGTCCCGGCTTGACCACCGCAACCCAACCCTCGGGGTGACCCTTCCCTTTCCCCATTCGGGTCTCGGCGGGCTTCTGCGTAATCGGTTTATCCGGAAAAATTCGAATCCAGACCTTGCCTCCACGCTTGATATGGCGGGTCATCGCGACACGGGCTGATTCGATCTGACGATTAGATATCCAGGTTGGCTCGAGTGCCTGCAGTCCATATTCACCGAAAGAGACCTTACTACCCCGATGAGCCATACCTCGCATCCGACCTTTATGGGTCTTCCGGTGCTTTACTCGCTTTGGTGACAGCATCCCTATGAGCTCCCTGTGGAGTAGGTGCGCCCTCGGCGATCTTCGACGACTTCACCATTGAAGATCCAGCATTTCACACCGACACATCCATAGGTTGTGTGCGCGGTCACCTGCGCATAGTCGATATCTGCTCGCAACGTATGCAGAGGAACCCTGCCCTCGTTGTAGCCTTCAGTCCTGGCAATCTCAGCTCCACCCAAACGACCGGCACATTGGATCCTTATTCCCTTGGCACCAGAACGGACAGCAGCTTGAACAGCACGTTTCATGGCACGTCGGAATGAGATTCTCTGACGAAGCTGATGTGCAACATTTTCCGCAACGAGATACGCGTTTACTTCGGGGCGTTTTATTTCCTCGACGTTAACAGAAATCTCTGCATTAGTGAGCATCGCCAGTTCTTCACGTAACTTATCGACCTCAGCCCCACGCTTGCCGATCACAACCCCAGGCCTAGCAGTATTGAGAGTGACCACAATCTTGCTGGGCTTCCGTTCGATATCCACACGAGCTAATGCAGCATGGGCTAACCGCCGTCGGAGGTACTGCCGGATCGTCTCATCTTCCTTGAGCAGGCGGGGGAAATCTCGTTCGGCGTACCAGCGAGATGTCCAGTCCTTGACGATTCCGAGCCTAAACCCAATTGGGTGAACCTTTTGTCCCATATCTCCTAAACTTCCTTTGTGTCGACAACCACTGTGATGTGGCTCGTACGCTTGCGGATCGGCGAAGCCCTGCCCTGAGCACGCGCACGCCAACGGCGCAGGGTAGGACCCTCGTCGACATATGCTTGACGAACCATTAAATCATCAATGTCGACCAAAGTGCCACCATCCTGTGACTTGACCTGTGCGTTTGCTACCGCGGAGCGGAGAGTCTTCCCCACCGGCTCAGCGGCTCCCTTTTTTGAATATTGGAGAATCCCGTACGCTTCATTCACAGATTTCCCTCGGATCTGGTCAATAACCAGCCTGACCTTTCGAGGGCTCATCCTGACGAATCTCGCTATCGCTCTAGCTTTCATAACTCTTATCTTGGCCCAGACCGCTTGTCGGCAAATCGGCCACCATGCCCACGGAATAGTCGTGTTGGTGCGAACTCACCGAGCTTGTGTCCAACCATGTTCTCCGTGATGTACACAGGGATGAATTTGTTACCGTTGTGGACAGCCAACGTGTGTCCCACGAATTCCGGAGAGATGGTAGATGCACGGGACCACGTCTTTATGACTTTCTTCTCATTTCGAGCATTCATTACCTGAACACGGAGAAGAAGCTTCTCATTAATGAACGGACCCTTCTTTACGCTACGAGGCATACATTACTCCTACTTCGTTGCTTTACCGCGCTTGCGACCGCGCACGATATATTTAGTTGATTCCTTCTTCTTGTTGCGAGTCTTACGACCCTCCGGTTTACCCCAAGGGGATACAGGAGGACGCCCGCCTGAGGCACGACCCTCGCCGCCCCCTAAGGGATGGTCAACGGGGTTCATCGCAACACCTCGAACCTTAGGACGCTTACCCCTCCAACGATTGGCACCTGCTTTGCCAATCACGGTCAATTCATGGTCGGAATTTCCAACTTCACCGATCGTAGCCATACAGTCTTTTCTGATACGCCTTACTTCAGTGGACGGAAGACGCACCGTTACGAAAGCTCCCTCCTTAGCTACAACCTGAACAGAAGCACCTGCCGACCTCGCGAGCTGGCCACCCTTCCCAGACTTGAGCTCAACGTTGTGAACAGAAGTACCAAGTGGCACGAGTTCAAGCGGCATCGCAGAACCAACAAGTATATCTGCCGTTGGTCCTGCCATAATCTGATCGCCGACCTTGAGCCCCTCGGGGTGCAAGATGTAGCGCTTGTCTCCGTCAGTGTAATGTATCAATGCGATATTCGCGGTACGGTTGGGATCGTATTCAATGTGAGCCACCACACCCGGCACATCCAACTTGTTTCGCTTGAAGTCAATTCGGCGGTATTTGCGCTTGTGCCCACCGCCCCGGCGGCGGACAGTGATATGGCCATGGTGATTGCGGCCGCCACTAGAGCTTAGCGACTCAGTGAGAGAACGTTCAGGTCCCTTCCTTGTGAGCACTTCGTTATCAAGGATTGAGCGGGTGCGTTGGCCAGGTGTGAGCGGCTTAAATTTCTTGATACCCATGATCAATCTGCCTCGTAAAGCTCAATGTGATCGCCTTCCGTTAGTTGTATAACCGCTTTCTTAAAGGAAGGACGACGGCCGGGGGTACCAGCATTGCGAGCTAATCGAGCCATCTGGGAGCGCTTTGTCTTACCTGAATACCTCATAGTCCTAACATCCTTCACAGTCACGTCCCAGAGTTTCTCTATTGCTTGACCGATTTCAATCTTATTGGCGTCTTTATTTACGATGAATGTGTAGATGTTCGAAGACTCCATCTGACGGGAACTCTTCTCGGTGATGACCGGAGCGTAAATCACATCGTAAGCCTCACGCATTGTCACCTCCCTCGTTAGAGGAATCGAGTTCAAGATCGCTCTCTTCAGATTCCTTAAGGCTAGGGTTGGTCTCTAGCGCACCCCGCTCAATCAGAACGGTGTGCGCCCAAAGGACGTCGTAGACTGACTCCTCTCCGAAAGGAACCACTGAGACTGTGGAGAGATTCCGAGACGAGAGATATAGGTTCTTATTCACGCCGTCAGTAAGGAGAAGCACTTTACCAGGCACATCTATAGCACTTACAAACGCAACGAGGTCACGAGTCTTCGGAGACTTCATCTCAGGCAGATCTGCTATTACCACTCGGTCATTCTCTGCCCTGTCATTGAGTGCTGAATGCCTAGCCAACGTTTTAACCTTCTTGGGGACTCGTTGGCGCCAAGAATGCGGTATGGGTGGGAACGCGATGCCACCGCCCGCCCAGATCGGAGATCGGATCGTTCCCGCTCGGGCACGACCTGTGCCTTTCTGACGCCAAGGCTTTCGACCACCACCAGCGACATCTGAGCGGGTTTTGGCAGCAGCAGTACCTTGTCGCTGATTCGCGAGATAGGCCTTTACTGCCCGATGCATGACACCCTCATTCACGATACCATTGAAGAGCGGAGCAGGAAGTGTTCGAGCCCTTCCTTTCTTACCGTCAGCCTTGTAGTAGCGGGCTTTGAATATCGCCGTCATTTCGAGACCATAACATAGCCATTCCGTGCACCCGGAACGCCACCCTTAACAAAAAGAAGGTTTTTTTCTTCATCAACGCGCACAACCTGTAGGTTTGTTATCGTCGTGCGGGTTCCACCCATACGCCCCGGGAGCTTCTTGCCCTTAATAACCCGGGATGGATCTGTCCCGGGACCCATTGAACCGGGGATGCGAGACATCGGGTGTCCGTGTGATGCGGGCCGCATGGCAAATCCGTGCCTCTTAACGACACCTTGGAAACCCCGTCCCTTAGATCGGCCGGTAACCTTCACCCGATCACCTGCTTCAAATTGCTCCACTGTAAGCTCTTGGCCTACCTCATACTCCGCACCATCCTCGATTGAGAATTCCCGCAGCAGACGGGGAGCTGCTTCCAATCCTGCAGTGGCAGCATGTCCTATTTCTGCCTGCGACGCTCTCTTCGCCTTCTTTGAACCGAACCCAAGCTGAATCGCATGGTATCCGTCTCCATCTTCCGATTTTACCTGAACGACAGGGCACGGACCGGCTTCGATCACAGTCACCGGAATCTGAAACCCTTCTTCACTGAAGATGCGCGTCATACCAATCTTCTTTCCAATCAACCCAGGCATATCTGTAGTTCTCCCTCAGTCGACCTTGATCTCGACATCCACACCAGCTGGAAGATCGAGCTTGGTTAGCGCGTCAATCGTCTGCGGACGGCTATCGATGATGTCAATAAGTCTCTTGTGTGTCCTCATTTCAAACTGTTCCCGACTCTTCTTGTCGATGTGCGGTGAGCGGAGAACCGTCCAGCGCTGCCGACGAGTCGGAAGTGGAATAGGCCCCCGGACTGTCGCACCGGAGGTTTGTGCTGTGCGCACAATATCCGCGGCAGTCTGATCAATCACCCAGTGATCAAAAGCCTTCAATCGAATCCGAATTCGGTCAGCCATTTCAACCCTTTACTTGGACTTGGTGCCCCAAGGACGTGTATATGTGTTCTCTCATCTTTATTTGAGGATTTCGGTTACGACGCCAGCGCCGACGGTGCGTC
>CEWR01051677.1_pt1 | contig 16171 bp, 13 predicted proteins | sample 356321 | NCBI WGS metagenome assembly CEWR01 (sample SAMEA2621551, study PRJEB7988) | marine metagenome | biome: marine biome (ENVO:00000447); feature: mesopelagic zone (ENVO:00000213); material: "saline water (ENVO:00002010), including plankton (ENVO:xxxxxxxx)" | depth 790 m
CTTCACTAGCTATCATGTTTTACTATAAGGTCGTATCGTTTTTTTGGAAATAAATTTAACATAGGTCAGTTTTTTTTTAATAACAAAGCACAACTTTAAATAAGATATGACCCCTATTTTAAGATTGAATCAAGTTTAGTGTATTAGACTTGTATTGTTAGCTATTTAATTATTCATTGCAAGTAGCTAAGTTTTTTTTATTTAAGACGTCTTTTTTACAAGCGCTCTTCAATCCAAGATTTAAAACTGTAAAAGTTTTGTGGAGCTACTCCGTGGCCAACAGGGTATTCCGAAAATACATTCTGAAATCCTAAGTTATCTAAAAAAGGTTTGCTTTTTCTTCCCCAATCAATAGGTAAAACCTGGTCTACAGAACCATGAGAACAATAATAATTGGTTTTAATTTTTGTAGAAATTAAAGCAGGTACTAATTCAGTATTTATATAACCGCTTAAAGCAATAATGTTTTGTACTTTATTGGGGTGGAAAAAACTTAAAGAATAGCTTAAAATGGCTCCTTGACTAAAACCTAATAAAAAAGTCTTATCAGTATTTGTCTGATATTTTTGTTTTATTTCGTCAATAAAGATGGCAATTTTATCTATTGAAGTTTTGGCTTGTTTTAAGTCTGAAAACTTACCATTAGCATCATCAAAATTAATGGCATACCAAGCATAACTTCCATGACCGATTTCATAAGGTGCTTGTGCACTCACGATTAATAAATCATCAGGTAATTCTTCAGCAAAAGAAAATAAATCTTGCTCGTTACTCCCGTAACCATGCAACAAAATTAATAAAGACGGATTCTGAATTTCTTTTTTTGGTTCTCTTACTATGTAGTGTAAACTCATAAATAATAAATAATTTTATGTAAAAAATTTAGATATTCTTAAACCATATTTGAAATTTTTCACCAACAACAGGTACTAATTTTTTTTGGCCTCTAATAGCTCCAATTAAACCAATAACCCATAAAATAAATAGAATAATAGTAATAATTGCTGCTGCAGTTTTGTCTATGAAAGGAAAAACTATCCAACCATTTAGAGAGTAGGCTATGCTTAAGCCGATCATCTGTTTTATATGGAAGCTAGTAAAAGAGTTCCTTTTATTATAATTCATAATAAAAGCAATAATTAAACCTACAACAAGAAAATAACTTATAATTGCCGCTGTTTTTCCTTCGTTTATAGTTTGACTTTCCATGTCTATTTAATTTATAATTAATTGATTATTAGCGTAGATTCCGTAGACTTTTCCTTTTAACTTTTTATTGATAAAAGCACTATTCCTTGAAGTTGATAGAATACTTTTTTCTGTAAAAGTAGTTACTAATTCAGGGTTAAAAAGTGAAATATCTGCAATGTTACCTTCTTGAATAGAGTGATTTTCAATTCCAAATATTTCTTTTGGTTTTGTTGTAAAGCAACTGATGAAATCTTCTAGATCTAAAACGGAATTTACTGCTCCGAATGCAGATTCTAAACCAATTAAACCATCTTTAGCTTCACTAAATTCTACTTTTTTATGCTCAATATCTATAGGGTTATGATCTGAAGTGATTACATCAATCTCTCCAGATTTTATTCCTTTTTGCAATGCCTTTATGTCTTCTTTAGTTCTTAAAGGTGGGTTTGTTTTAAAATTGCTATCAAAACCATGCAATTCATCATCCGTTAAAATTAAGTGATGAGCGGCAACGCTACAGGTTATTTTTAATCCTTTCTTTTTTGCTTCTTTAATTAAGGTAACTGATTTTGCTGAAGAAATTGTTGGAATATGTAATTTGCCTCCTGTATATTCTAGTAGAAATAAATCGCGTGCAATTTGAATATGCTCCGCTAAAGCAGGAATTCCTTTTAGACCTAATCTTGTACTGTTAATACCTTCATTAGCATTTCCATCTCCAGCAATCGCGTTGTTTTTTGGAAAACTCAAAACTAAACCATCAAAATTTTGCGCATATAAAAGTGCAATTTTCATAAGATTATCATTCTCAATTGGTTTATTATAATCTCCAAAAGCAATCGCTCCTGATTGTTGCATATCATACAATTCAGCCATTTCTAAACCATTGCTTCCTTTTGTTAAAGCAGCAATTGGATAAAGATTTGTAGCGGTATTAAAAGCTTTGTGAATTAAATATTCAACATTAGATTTAGAATCAATAACAGGTAACGTGTTAGCGTTTATAGCAATGGACGTAAATCCGCTTTTAGCGGCAACTTGCAAGCCGTTTTTAATAGTTTCTCTTTCTTCGAAACCGGGTTCTCCAAGAGAAACACTCGTGTCAAACCAACCACAAGAAACGTGAAGGTTTTCTAGTTCTAAAACTGTGTAATTGTCTTTTTTCGGAATAGAATTGGCTATTTTTTCAAGCTTTCCATCACTAATTAAAATATCCTTTTTTTGTTTGTGATAAGGACTAGTAGCATCTATAATAGTTGCATTTTTAATAAGTGTACTCATGGTTTATAGAATTTTAGAATAAAAATTTCTAGAAGCAAAGATACAATTGCCAAGACTAAAAACCATTTCCAAAGCCAATGAACTTCATTTTTTTCATTTAAATTTTTAAAAACCCCAGTAATAGAGGTAGCAACCTTAATATTTTTGTTTTTTTCTTTAAATGAATTTAAATCCATGAAATTGAGTAAACTTTCTTCTTTAGGTGTATTGTAAGCTAAAATTTGTAAAGTATCTTTTTTTCTCAGTACGTAATAAAAACCTGCATTATTAGGTTTCTCTTTAGTTATGATATTTACTTTATTCTGAAAGGTTTGTTGTATTGGAATGAATGATGATTTTGAATTGGAGATATTTAAAATACCATCTTTTTCTAACTTGGTTTCTATATCAATATTATTTTTATCATCTAAAAAATAATATAATTTTGAATGTTGAAAGCTTAATTTTCCAAAATTGTAAAAAACAGGCACAATTAAAGGTGAATTAAGGAAGTTACTATTATTTTTGTTAAGTGAGCTTGAAACCCAATAAGTTTTGCTGTTAGCGTCTTTAATTTGACTAATAAATGACAAGCTGTTTTCAAAAGAAATAATTTCACTACTATTTTTTGATGAAATAGGGTAGTAACTTTTTATGGTTGGGTATTGAAAATTACTAACCTTCTTAGAAAATACGTTTTTGAATAAAGGATGATTGTAGTTGATGTTTGTAATTTTTAATGTGTCAGAAATTTTAGAATCAATTTTTGACTTGGCAATTTTTTCTAAAAAAAGATTATAAGAGTTAACGTCTATTTTGTTGTTTGGGATGATGACTAGATCACCTCCTTTATTAGAATAATCTATAATGCTTTTTGATAAAATCTCAGAAACTCCTTCTAATTCATTTAAGATAATTAGTTGTTGTTTTTGGATGGAATTATAGTTGATATTTTGTATGGAAGATTGGGTGAAATTAAATTTATCTTTTGTGTAGATTTTAGATAAGAAATTTTCTTCATTTCCTATGCTTAATATGTTCGTTTTTTTTGTGGAATTTAAACTGAAATAAAAGGTGTTGTCAAAAGTAAAAATATCGTTAAAAGTTGTTTCTATTTTTCCTAAAAAATTAGATTGATTCTGAACTGTGAAATTAATGGTTTCTGTATCGTTTTTCTTGATAGAGTAGGACTGTTTACTAATTAATTTTTGATCATTAAAAAGCGCAATAGGAATATTGTTTTTTTCTTCTCCTTGGTTTTTTACAACGACATTAATCGTAAAATTATTTTTATTGGTATTACTGATAAATACACTGTCTATAGAGATGTTGCTTTTTTGACTACTTTCTAGTTTTATAGCTGAAAAAGAGGGTGTTACATTTGTAAACTTGTACTTGTAAGTATACTGAAAATCAGATATTAATATGTTTTTATGTAAAGTATTAGTTTTACTTGATTGATGGCTCTTGATTTTTAAGAAAACACTACTTAAATCTATTTTTTTTGATACGTTTTTAACTTTTAGGAGCTCTTTTTTTAATTCTGAATACGTAATTTCTTTATAAAAATTCTCATTAGTCTGTAAAGAATAGATGTCTTTCTCTGAAGCATTTTCTATAATTTCTTGAGCCGATATTTGTAATAAATCCCCTCTTTCTCCTTTTGTATTAGTGCTTAAAGAATTATCTAAATAGATAAAAGTATGTTGTTTTTTACCTGTGCTTTTGTTGCTAAAATAAGGTTGTGAAAAGGCAAAGAGTATCGCTAGAAATAATAGAATTCTTGTACATAAAATTAACCATTTTTTAATGCGAGAACTTCTGCGTGTTTCTTGCACTAATTTTTTTAAAAAAGCAACGTTTGTAAAAGGTGTTTTTACAAACTTTTGCAATTGAAAAAGGTGCACTAAAATAGGGATAATTAGTAGTGCTAAAAAGTATAAAATTTCTGGGTTTTTAAATTGCATTAAAAAACAAATTAATATTTAGCGGGTCCAATATTTCCTGAACTTTTTTTAATAAAAACACGTAAATCTTCGTTTGATTTTTCTAAATCTTCTTTACGTAAGTACATCATATGTCCACTTCTGTAACCTTTAAAACTCATTCTGTTTTTCATTTTTCCACTAGGGTCAATTTTTCCCATTGTATATTTTGCAACAGAATATGTGGTTGCTCCATCATAATATCCAGATTGTACTAAAAGGTGTAAGTATGGATTCTGAGCCATCGCTTTTCTTAAGTTTTCACGAGCATTCTCATTTTCAAAATCCCAAGGATGTACAGGGCCAAACATATTGTATTTCACATCAGTTTTAAACTTTAATACATTTTGAGTGTAATGATTCATTGCGGGTGTAAAAGAGTGCAACCAAGATGTTAATTCTGGACTATAATCTGGACTTGTGCCAATCTCTTGTCTATCTATTCCTAAATATCGACTGTCTAATCGGCCAATCGTTTTTCCGTTTTTATCACGTAAAAGCTCTTTCCAAAAGAAGCTTGGCTTCATTTCTAGATTTTGTTGCAATAAAACCCGTTTTTTTATTCCTGTAAATCGAGCCATCTTCTCAGCGATGCGATTTCTTTCTTCAGAAGAAATATTTCCTCCTTTTGAGATTGCTGGAAGTAGTTCATTGTAGGAGAATAGTTCTGCTTTTGGTAAAATTTCTTCTAAATCTTTTTGTTGTAGGTCAGCAGGCAACATTTTATGATACCATGCAGTTGCTGTAAAATAAGGTAAATTCATAGCGATATCCTCTGAAGCGCCCGATCTAATGATTTTATAATCCGCAGGTGAAACCATAATTACGCCATTTAAATACATCCATTGTCTGTTCTGCAACTCGTTTGCCAACTGCATAACTCGAGTTCCTCCGTAGCTTTCGCCAATAATATATTTTGGAGACAACCAACGATTATTTCGAGTCATAAATGTTGTTAACCAGTCTGCTAAATATGCTGCATCAGCATTTACGCCAAAGAAGTATTTTTCATCTATTTTTTCCCCTTTTTCTAATACTGGACGTGAATATCCTGTATTGACAGGGTTTATAAAAACAATATCTGCTACATCTAAAACAGAATATGGATTGTCTTTTATTCCGTAGGGTTGTATCGGATATCCTTCATCATCAATTTTTAAAGTTTTAGGACCTGTATATGCAATGTGCATCCAAACAGATGCTGATCCAGGACCACCATTAAAAGACATTATAAGCGGTCTTTTGGATGTGTTTTTAACATCAGTTCTTGTGTAATACGTATAATATAATGAGGCAACAATTTTACCATTGCTATTCCAAACAGGTTGCATACCTGTTGTAGCTTTATACGGTATTGTTTTACCTTTAATTTTAACTGAATTTAAGGTAACTATCGTCGTGTCTAAAGGGATTCTTTTATCTTGAGCTATTAAAGAAAAGCAAAGAAAAATAAGAATAAAAAAAATATATTTTTTCATTTTGTATAAATTTTAGAGACACCAATTTATTACAATTAAATCAATATCTAAACTGTTGTTAATTTTTTATTAAAACTTTTCAAATACGCCCAATCCAAATAATGCAAAATCGTATTTCACAGGATCGTTTTTGTCTAATTTTCGTAAGTTTTCATCTAGTTCAGAAAGTGCTTTCCAATCATTTTGTTTTCTTAAAAGTAGTTTTAATTTCCTTGCAACATTACCTGAATGCACATCTAAAGGACAAGACAAGTTTGCCGGTTTGTGCGTTTTCCAAATACCAAAATCGACACCAGACTTATCGTCTCTAACCATCCATCTTAAAAACATGTTGATGCGTTTTGCTGCGGAGTTTTTTAAAGGATCTGAAACATGTTTTTGTGTTCTTTGTTGATGTTCAATCTCAAAAAACAATTTTTTAAATTGATGTATTGCTGTTTGATACGTTTTGGATCCATCTTTAATTGTCAGCGCATTTTCTAACCCGCCGTGGTTTTTATAAATATGTTGAAGTGATTTTATAAATTGCTGAAAATCTATATAATTAAAAGTTCTGTGAACAAAATTATGGAAGGGTTCTAAATCTTTTTCTTGATGATGTAAAACAAAATCATAAGGAGAATTACCTAATAATTCCATCATTTTAAAAGAGTTCTTAATAATCATTGTTCTATTTCCCCAAGAAATGGTGGCTGTTAAAAAAGCAGCGATTTCAATGTCTTCTTTTTTAGTAAATAGATGTGGAATTTGTATGGGGTCAGATTCAATAAATTTAGGATTGTTGTACAAAACTACCTTTTCGTCTAAAAATTCTTTGAGCTCGGCTTTTTTCATCTTAAAATATTAAATAATTTTGCCATCAATCATTGTTAATTTTCGGTCAGTCATTTCTGCAAGTTCTTCATTATGAGTTACTAAAATAAAGGTTTGCCCAAACTCATCACGTAGTTTAAAAAATAGTTCATGTAAATTTTTGGCAGATTCACTGTCTAAATTTCCACTAGGTTCATCAGCTAAAATTACAGAAGGATTATTGATGAGTGCTCTCGCAACTGCAACTCTTTGTTGTTCACCTCCTGAAAGTTCATTTGGTTTGTGATGAACTCTGTGGGATAACCCTAAAAAATCTAATAATTCTTTTGCTCTTATTTCTGTTTCTTTTTTATCTTTTTTTCCAATATAAGCAGGAATGCAAACATTTTCTAAAGCAGTAAACTCTGGTAATAATTGATGAAATTGAAAGATAAAACCGATGTGATTATTTCTAAATTCTGACAATTCTTTGTCAGAAAGGTTTTTAAGAGAAATATTATTTATAGATAACTCAAAGTCTTGTTCTTTTAAAGGTTTGTCTAAAGTGCCTAAGATTTGCAGTAAAGTTGTTTTCCCTGCTCCAGAAGGACCAACGATAGCAACAATTTCTCCTTTTTTAATATGTAAGTCAAGGCCTTTTAAAACTTGAACATCTCCATAATATTTATGGATATTTTTTGTGACAATCATAGGAATTATTTCTAGGCATCTAAAGTATAAAAAAAACAGATATACTTTCGTGAAGTACATCCGTTTTTTACTTTCTGAGGAATTTTTAAAGAATACTTTTTATTTTATTATAATCTATAAAATATACAAACCTTACAGAGAATGTATGACTCTGAGATTGTTCAAATAAATTTTCTATATTTTCAAAGAAATCTAAGTTGGAGTTGGTGTCTGAATTAAAAATAGAATTTCTGTAAAACGCAATTAATTGGCTTCCTGGTGCAAATTGCCATATGTAATTCAAGTCCAAATTCCAACTATTAAAATTTACATTTTCACCTCTGTAACTATTATTAGGTTCTAAGTTTCCATCCGGATTTAAGTTATGGTAACTGTTGTAGCTAACAGCCCCCCAGTAATGTCTAAAGCTTAATGATAAAGAGGAGTTCGTGCTAAAATTATATTTTCCTGAGATTGAATTCGTATAGTTTTTTCGATCTCTCATTCCAAAAATTATGTTTGTAGCATCTTCATTTACATAACCTTGATCGTTATTTGTTTTGTTGAAATTTAATCGATATCGTAAAGAAAATTGATTTGTAAATCTATAACGTGGAGCAATCCTAAAGCCATATCTAGCTTTTGGGTTATTGCTATAGAAAGAATGATAGACATTTGCATTTAATTCTAATTTTTTTTGAGAATTTGTAGAAATATATGCGCTTATGTTTTTTCTTTCTGGCTGTAAAAAATAAATTCCACTTGTAGAACCTTGTCTTGGTTCAAAGAAATCTTTGTTTTTTGAACCGTAATTTAAATTACCACCAAAAGAAAAACGTTTTATAGTTTGAGCATTAAATCTAAAACCAGCATTGTAGCCTGTGTATATACCAGAAAAATGTTGAAAATTTAGGCGATTATAGAAATTAAAACGATAGTAATTAAATTTTTTTGTTGGTTGCAAAGTTTTCCAGCCAGCACTTCCGTAAGTTGTTTGTTCATTATTACTAAACTGAATTCCAAAATCATTAGGGTTAAAGTTTTTATCTTCAAAACCATAGCCAATCTCCCAGTTCCAATGTCCAAAATCATAACCAAAACTATTGTTAAGAGTATACCCTGTATTCGGTATGTTTATATCATTAAAGATACGACTCATGCTTACAGAGCCATCAACATTATATTTGCTGTCCTTGGTTTCTACATGCCAGTCTAAAGCAGTAACATTAGCATCTCTAAATCTGCCATCTCTTGTTACATTTGTGTTAATTAACGATATTGTTGAATTTTGATTAAACTGTTGATCTAACACTAATATATTGTAATTAGTAAAAGGATTTATGACTTCTTTTCTAATTTCTCCACTACTATTATTTTTTATGGTAGCTTCAGTTTCTTCTGTAATTGCATTAAAAAAACCAATGCCTAATCCTTTTTTAGTTCTTCCAGAAATTTTTATAGCATTTAGCATTGTCACTTTTTCTGGGTAATTAGTAATTTCTTCATCTGAAGAAAGTGTGCTAGAAACATCAAATTGATCAATAGGTGAAGCACCAATCCGTCTAGAGTAGAATAAATCTGCGATATTAAACAATTCTGTACCTTCAGTGAAAAACTGTCTTTGTTCAGTAAACTCTTGTTCAAAAGGACCTAAATTTAAAACGACATCATCAAAGCCAACTTGGCTGAAATCAGGAATTAAAGTTGCGTCTAACGTAAAATTGTCTGTTAAACCATATTTTATGTCCATACCAACACTCCAGTTATAATTCGTGTTTCCTTCAAAAGTTGAAGCTGTTGCAGACGCATAAGGATATAAATTTAATCTTGTTGGGGGTTTAATATCTTTAAAGCCTGTAATTAATCCATCATACTGAGTCCATCCTCCAATAGAATTATCAATATGAGTCCAACTATGTTGCTCGTTTAATTTCTCCAATCTTCTATGAAAATTAAATCCCCAAGATTGTACAGGTCTGTTTGCAAAACGCAATGCCCTATATGGAATCTCCATTTCGACAGACCAGCCTTTATCAGTAATCTTTGCAGCACTTTTCCAGACTGCACTCCAGTTTAGATCTCTATCTCCATTAGAAACTTTAGCGTCTACTTGGTTTCCTGTGCTTTGCACGATAAATTGAAAGGGATTTTGTCCATCATCATTTGGGTTGATTGTAACTGAAAAGAAGTCTGAGTTGCTAAAATTATCTCTAACAGCAAACTCTCTAGGAATATTTTTTGGATCTGGATCAATCATTTGAGCAGAAATGTAAATTGCATCATCATCGTACACTACTTTTACAGTAGTTTGATATTTGTCAGAAACAGGTTTTCCATTTGCAGGTTTAAAAACTACAAAATTTGTACATATTTCTACGTTTTCCCATGCATCATCATTTAAAAACCCATCGATTTTTGGTGCTTTTTTAACTCTTGTAGTTTTAATTTTTTTTCTATTTTCTTTGCTCTGAGCATTTAATTTATTAGAAAATAAAGCGATAATAAATAGTAATAATAATAATAAATTCTTCGGCATATCAATTTAGCTAATTTTGTGTAAACACGATGCTAAAGTATTTATCCTTTTAGGTCATAAATCATAAAATCATGTTAATTGTTTTAAAGACATCATAAAGTTTAAAGTGTTACATAGATAAACTGTTAAATATTTCTTAAAAGGAGGTTTTTTTGAGAGTAAACTTAATAGTAGAACTATAATTTTTTTTTTTTTGCTCTGAATTGTTCGATTATTGTAATGAATTGCATTTTTTTTTATTCGCAATAATTTTATCAAATAATGTATAAAATTTCTTTAATGAATTTGTACTTTTGCTACCATTAAATAATATTCTTACAAATGAACTTACACGAATATCAAGGAAAAGAAATCTTAAGCAGTTTTGGCGTTAGAATTCAACGTGGAATTGTTGCGAGCAACCATAAAGAAGCTGTAGATGCAGCGAAACAATTAACTGCAGAAACTGGTACAGGTTGGCATGTTATCAAAGCACAGGTTCACGCAGGTGGTCGTGGAAAAGGTGGAGGAGTTAAATTGGCTAAAAATTTAGCTGAAGTAGAAAGCATTGCCAATGACATTATTGGAATGATGTTAATTACACCTCAAACATCTGCTGAAGGAAAAAAAGTAAACCAAGTTTTAATTTGTGAGGATGTATATTATCCTGGAGATTCTGAGCCAGAAGAATATTATATGTCTGTCTTATTAAATAGAGCTACCGGTAAAAATATGATTATGTATTCTACGGAAGGTGGAATGGATATTGAAACTGTAGCAGAAGAAACTCCGCATTTAATTTTTACAGAAGAGATTGATCCTTTATTAGGAATTATGCCTTTTCAAGCACGTAAAGTAGCTTTTAATTTAGGTTTATCTGGTGTAGCTTTTAAAGAAATGACAAAGTTTGTTACTAACTTATACAAAGCATACATTGGTTCAGACTCTTCTATGTTTGAGATTAACCCGGTTTTAAAAACATCTGATTCTAAAATTATGGCGGTTGATGCTAAAGTTTCTTTAGATGAAAATGCTTTATATAGACACAGAGATTATGCAGCAATGCGTGATTTAAGAGAAGAAAATCCAATCGAAGTAGAAGCGAAAGCTGCTGGTTTAAACTATGTAGATTTAGACGGAAATGTTGGTTGTATGGTAAACGGAGCTGGTTTAGCAATGGGAACAATGGATTTAATTAAAGAATCTGGAGGAGAGCCTGCTAACTTTTTAGATGTTGGTGGTACTGCAGATGCACAAAGAGTTGAAATTGCTTTTGGTATTATCTTAAAGGATCCAAATGTAAAAGCAATTTTAGTAAATATTTTTGGAGGTATTGTACGTTGTGACAGAGTTGCACAGGGTGTTGTAGATGCATACAAAAGTATGGGAGACAGAATTAATGTGCCTATTATTTGTAGATTACAAGGAACAAACGCTAAAGAAGCTAAAGAGTTAATTGACAATTCTGGAATGGAAATTATTTCTGCTACAGAATTTCAAGAAGCTGCTGATAAAGTACAAGTAGTTTTAGAAGCATCTTAGTTTTAAGTTAAAATATATTTTAAACACCTCACATATGCTGAAATTTATTCAGTTTACGTGAGGTGTTCTATTTTAATTAAATGCATACCCAACTTTTTTTAAAAATTTTAATTTATATTGTTGCGCATTATATAATTTATAAATTATGAAGAAACTTTTAATACTACTTTTATTTTCATTACAAATAACAGCACAAGAGATTCCTAATTCTGAAGTGTTCTGGAACACTTTAAAAGAACATTGTGGAAAAGCTTATGAAGGCGTAATAGTCGAAGGAGCCAAAGCCGGAGAAGGTTTTACTGGTAAAAAATTAGTAATGCACATTCGCTCTTGTGAAGAAAATACGATTAGGATTCCTTTTTTTGTAGGAGATGATAAATCTCGTACTTGGGTTTTTAACATTAGTGATAAAAAGTTAATTGAATTAAAACACGACCATAGGCATAAAGATGGTTCAGAAGACAAAGTAACGCAATATGGGGGTTCAAACCCTAATACAGGATTAGCTAATATTCAGTTTTTTCCAGCGGATCAGTATACCTCAAATTTAATATCGTATGCTTCTAATAATGTTTGGTGGGTTACAATAGATGAAACGAGCTTTACATACAACTTACGAAGAATTGGAACGGATAGATTCTTTTCTGTAAAATTTGACTTAACGAAAGAAATAGAAACTCCAAGCGCACCTTGGGGAAGTGAAGATTAATTTAATTTCTTGCTAACGTATATCTTTGTGTCGTCTGTTTTAATAATTTATACCAGATGTTAACGAAGTTCGTTTATTTTTAATATTTTATTTTCTAGGAAAAGTATTCGTAATTGTATTTATAGGTGGTTTTTTATCAAACGCTCTAAATTTATATCTCTCATTAATAGTTTTAATTTTATCTTTCTTATAGTTGTATTCTTTTTTTAAAACGAATGCACTATCGTTTAAAACAATACCGCTTTTTTCTAATAAACTATTATTTGAGGTATAGGTTTGAATTTTAATCGTGTCATTAAAAATTTGATATACTGATGAAGTTGTTTTGTAATAAAGTTTATTTTCAATTGTGCATTCAAAATATTTCAAAATATCTTCATAGTCACTTTTAGGTTTTAAAAGGCAAACATATAAACCTTGTTTTTTAATTTGATTGTATGTTGCTTCCGATAAGGATTTACCAGAGTGATCAAAACTTAGCACGGTTCCATTGCTATATAAGATATATGGTTTTATATAATTTGATTGGTGTTTTTTACTATCCTCTTTAAATTCAGAATAAAAGTATCCGTTATTTTTTATTTTTTTTTGAGTATCAATATTTGTAGTTTTAATAAAATACGCATCATTAATTGAAGAACAAGAACAGATAATAAAAAAACAGCACAATAAATTTAATTTAATCTTATTCATTTTTTTGGCGTAATAATTTGTACAAAGTAGAATTAAAATATTTTATACCCTAATACAATAGATATTGAGTTTACATTAATTTTTGCATTTTCTTGTATACTTCCCACTAAAACTCGGTTAAATCGATATCTAGCTTCTAAGCTATATCTGTTTTTGTAATAGTAGCCAAGACCTAAAGAAATACTCGGGTCTCCGGATAAAAATTTATCTGAAGATGATTCATTATCACCCAAAAAATCTATATGAGAAAAGCCAAATATAAAAGCAGAACTAAGAAATAATTTAGATTCTTTATTTACATGGATAAAATGTTTTATACCAATAGGTAAATCAAATTGACCAATAGTTGTTTCTATTCTTCCGTAGTTTGAGTATTTATATGTTGCTTCTATCTTTGCACTGTTAAATGTAGGTTCTATAAAAATAGCCCACTTATTATTGTTAAAAGGAAGCGTATAAATTAACTCTCCACCAACCCCAAATATATTTTTATTATCTGTAAATGATTCATTGCCTTTTGAGAATTGTACTTGATGAACTCCTAATTTAAGATTGAATGCGATACTTTTTTTAGATTGATTTTTTAAGTAATCAATAGAGGACCCATTTCCATCACAATTATTAAATTTCAAAAAATAATTTGATAAACTTTTTTTAGTATACTTAACAAGTTTAGTTTTTAAATTAGTACACGATACATCTTTCTTTAATTGATATATATAGTTTTTGTTTTCGCTAATTACACCTTGTTGTGTTTTGAATCTTTTATGTTCTAATAGTCGAATAGGCTTATTTTGGGTAGTATAAAAATAACTAAACAAGTTGCCATCTTGGTGAAAGTACAAGTTCGCATTACCTTCAATTAAAACCTTTAAAAATAGTGTTTCTTCTGTATACTCTAAAGCTCTTTTTGAGCTTAATTTTCCAACTCTATCACTTGATCTATCAATATTTACTGTAAATTTTTGAAATTTATTTACCTTATAGATACTAAACTCTTTAATTGAATTTATTGTTTCTTTTTTTGTTTTGGAATCTTCATTAATCCGATATTTAATTTCAACAGGGTTCGACCTCCAATCTTCACTTTTAATAAAACATTCCGTCTTTATATCATCATTTGAAATAAAGTATCCCTTTTTAAATTTAGTTTGCGCGGCAGTACTTAACCCTATAAATAGGATTAACATCGTAATTTTATGTTTCATAGGTAAAGGGTATTTATTAGCAATTATTTTTATGTAAGATAATATATATATTATATATTCTCTCTTAAAACAGCAATTTCATCACGTAATTTCGCAGCTACAATAAAGTCCAAACCTTTTGCTGCAGCTTCCATGTGTTTGCGTTTTTCTCTGATTCGTTTTTCTATTTCTTCTTTTGGTAGATACTGTAAATCTTGCTCTGCAGCAACTTGTTTGGCATTGTCATAATGATAACTAGAAACAGCACTTCTAGATAAGGTATCATCAATTTTTTTGTTAATCTGGGTAGGAGTGATGTTGTGTTTTGTATTATATGCCATTTGTTTTTCTCTTCTTCTGTCAGTTTCATCAATAGTTTTTTGCATGCTTTTAGTCATTTTATCTGCATATAAAATTGCCAAACCATTAATGTTTCTTGCTGCTCTACCGACTGTTTGTGTTATCGATCTGTGACTTCTTAAAAAACCTTCTTTATCAGCATCTAAAATAGCAACTAAAGAAACCTCTGGTAAATCTAAACCTTCTCTTAAAAGGTTTACACCAATTAAAACATCAAATAAACCTTTACGTAAGTCTTGCATGATTTCAACTCGTTCTAAAGTATCAACATCAGAATGAATGTATCTACAACGTATATCAACTCTAGCTAGATATTTTGTGAGTTCTTCTGCCATTCTTTTGGTTAAAGTCGTAACCAAAGTTCTTTCATCCTTTTCTACACGAATATGAATTTCTTCTATTAAATCATCAATTTGGTTTAAACTTGGACGAATTTCAATAATGGGATCTAACAAACCTGTGGGTCTAATTATTTGTTCTACAAAAACGCCTTCTGTTTTTTGAAGCTCATAATCTGCAGGAGTTGCTGAAACAAAAATTGTCTGATTCTGAATCGCTTCAAATTCATCAAACTTTAAAGGACGATTGTCCATTGCGGCCATTAATCTAAATCCATATTCTACTAAGTTTTCTTTTCTAGATCTATCGCCTCCATACATTGCATGCGTTTGCGGAACCGTTACGTGGCTTTCATCAATAATCATTAAATAATCATCAGGAAAATAGTCTAGTAAACAGAAAGGTCTTGTGCCAGGCTCTCTACCGTCTAAATAACGCGAGTAGTTTTCAATTCCTGAACAATATCCTAATTCACGAATCATTTCAAGATCGAATTCCGTACGTTCTTTTAAACGTTTTGCTTCTAGATGTTTGCCGATTTCTTTAAAATAATCAACTTGTTTCATCATATCTTCTTGAATTTGATGAATGGCATTTTGTAAAACATCCGGAGAAGTTACAAACAAGTTTGCGGGGTAAATAGTGAGTTCTTGAAAGCTTTCAAGGATTGCGTTACTTTCCAAATCAAAAGATTCTATTTCTTCAATTTCATCACCAAAAAAGTGAACTCGATAACCATTATCTCCATAAGAAGGGTAAATAGTTACCACATCGCCTTTTACTTTAAATGTTCCACTTTTAATTTCTACTTCTGTTCTAGAATATAAACTTTGAACAAGTTGGTGTAAAAATTTCGTACGTGCTATTTGTTGGCCCACTTCAACAGGAATTACATTTTTCTTAAATTCTGTGGGATTTCCAATTCCGTATAAACAAGAAACAGAAGCAATAACGATGACATCTCGTCTACCTGAAAGTAGGGAGGAGGTTGTGCTTAATCGTAAACGTTCTATATCTTCATTAATAGATAAATCTTTTTCAATATAGGTTCCTGTTACTGGGATGTAAGCTTCTGGTTGATAATAGTCGTAATAAGAAACAAAATATTCTACAGCATTTTCTGGAAAGAATTGTTTAAACTCAGAATATAATTGCGCTGCTAATGTTTTATTATGTGCTAAAACTAAGGTTGGTTTTTTAACTTCCTTTACAACATTAGCCACGGTAAAAGTTTTACCAGAACCCGTTACCCCTAATAAGGTTTGAAATTTTTCACCAGATAAAATTCCTTTAGAGAGTTCATCTATTGCTTGGGGTTGATCTCCTGTTGGAGAAAACTCTGATACTAACTTAAATTCCATTTTGTAAAAATACGGATACTTTGTAAAAAAGTATCCGTATTTTTTTAACTTTTAAAAAGCAATATTTAT
>CEWR01033918.1_pt1 | contig 16154 bp, 15 predicted proteins | sample 356321 | NCBI WGS metagenome assembly CEWR01 (sample SAMEA2621551, study PRJEB7988) | marine metagenome | biome: marine biome (ENVO:00000447); feature: mesopelagic zone (ENVO:00000213); material: "saline water (ENVO:00002010), including plankton (ENVO:xxxxxxxx)" | depth 790 m
TTTCTGCGCCTCAACCGCAAATTCCATCGGCAACTCACGGAACACTTCCTTACAAAACCCATTCACAATCATGTTGACAGCATCTTCAGTTGAAAGCCCTCGCTGTCGACAGTAAAAGATCTGGTCTTCTCCAATCTTTGACGTTGACGCTTCGTGTTCGACCTGAGAGGACGTATTCCGGACTTCAATATATGGGTATGTGTGAGCTCCACACTGGTCACCAATGAGCAATGAATCACACTGGGAGAAATTACGAGCGCCCTTGGCATTCTTCCCAATACGCACCAAACCACGATAAGTGTTTTGTCCTTTACCGGCCGAAATGCCTTTTGACACTATCGTGCTCCGAGTGTTTTTACCTAAGTGCAGCATCTTCGTCCCGGTGTCTGCCTGCTGATAGTTATTCGTAACAGCGACCGAGTAGAACTCACCAACCGCGTTGTCTCCCTGCAAAATACAACTCGGATATTTCCATGTTATTGCCGACCCAGTTTCGACCTGTGTCCAAGTTATCTTGGCATTGGTCCAGGCCTTGCCGCGTTTTGTTACAAAGTTATAGATGCCACCTTTTCCATTTTTATCACCTGGGTACCAGTTCTGCACTGTTGAGTATTTAATCGTCGAATCATCAAGCGCAACGAGTTCAACTACCGCCGCGTGTAATTGGTTTTCGTCTCGCATCGGCGCCGTACAGCCCTCTAAATAACTCACAGTCGCACCTTCATCCGCCACCAATAATGTCCGTTCGAACTGACCGGTCTGAGCAGCGTTAATTCGAAAATAGGTCGACAGTTCCATCGGGCACTTAACACCCTTTGGTATATACGCAAATGATCCGTCAGAAAAGACAGCTGCATTAAGAGCTGCGTAAAAATTATCAGAGGCTGGTACAACCGAGCCAAGGTATTTACGGACAAGATCAGGATGGTCCTGCACTGCCTCAGAAAACGAGCAAAAAATTATGCCCATGTCTGCTAGCTTGCCCTTGAAAGTCGTCGCCACCGAGACAGAATCAAAGACGGCGTCAACCGCCACGCCAGACATCATTTTTTGCTCATTAAGTGGAATCCCAAGCTTGTCAAATGTCGCTTTAATTTCTGGGTCAAGATCATCAAGGCTCTCAAGTTTCGCTTTCTGTTTCGGCGCAGAGTAATAAATAATGTCTTGGAAGTTAACCGGCGGAAACGTCACGTTGTGCCACGATGGCGGTGTCAATGTCTGCCACACATGGAACGCTTTCAGACGCCATTCCAATAACCAGTCTGGTTCCTGCTTTTTAGTCGAAATTAGTCGAATAGTGTCTTCATTTAACCCTGGTGCAATCGCTTCTTGTTCGACATCGGTTACAAAACCATACTTATAGTCTTGGTTTGCTAGTTCTTCGATATTGTCAGTCGAGGTCGCCATACAAGACTCCGAGATCCGTAATTAATTCATATAGCCGACCAAAATGGTCGCCTTTAATGATATTACCCAACTTCTACTTCTAACTGCAACTGCTCAAGGGAATTATCAACGAAGAACTAGGCTAGCATTGAGCGACGGACCAAGCCAATCCACCCGACCGCACACACGGCCACGACCCCTACTAAGTTGTACCAAAGGTAGGAAATATCTGTCACGGTCGCTACGATGCCAACGGTGACCATCCCGCCAATCAGGCCCCAGAACGCATCGCCTGCCGATGCTCGCCGGAATCCAACCGCCAATACAAAAACACCCAACAGCGAGCCATAAAAGTAGGACCCAAAGCGATTGACTACTTCAATAAGGGATCCTAGATTGGTTGCAAACAAAGCTGTTATCGAAGCAAACAGGCCCCAGAAGCCCGTGGCGTATTTCGAAATACTAAGGTAGTGCGCGTCCGACGCACCTTGCTTAAAATGTCGCTGGTAGAAGTCGATGACTGTTGAGGCTGACAACGCGTTGAGCTCAGCTGCCGCACTCGACATTGCAGCGGCGAAAATTGCAGCAATGAGTAGCCCGACGAGACCGACTGGAAGATGTGTAGTAACGAAAGTTGGAAAGATATAGTTGACATCGTTGTAAGCCGTATCACCGGTCACATCTCGCACAAGCGCGAACGCTTTGCCACGGATCTCTTCGAGTTGGTGGTCATATTCGACAAATTCTGCCGTGGCCGTACGCGTGCCCAGTTCGTCGCCGGTCTGTCGGGCTGTACCAACAGCTGCGGCGGCCTCACGACGTCCTTTGTGCACTTGCTCAAATTCTCTTTCTAAAATTTCATAGTCTCCGCGGCGAACGCTTTGCTCTACCTGTTCACGATGCACCTCGTTAAATAACAGCGGCGGCTGGGTAAAAAGATAAAAACAAAAAACCAGCACACCCATCATTAAAATTAGTACCTGCAACGGAATTTTCGCGAACGCGCTCATCAGTAACGAATGCTTAGCTCCGCGTACAGAATCCGCTGATAAATAGCGCTGTACCTGGCTCTGGTCACATCCAAAGTATCCCAATGCGAGAAACAAGCCCCCGATCATGCCAGACCAAAACGTGTAGGTCTCGTTAAGATCAAACGTAAAGTCAATCGCTTGAAGTCGGCCAACAGCGCCGGCGACGTGCAAGGTAGACTCGACACCAATATCGGCTGGCAAGCCAGCGATTAAGACAATAACCGTGGCGGTAACTCCGACCAAAATAATGACCATCTGCTTGACGTCCGCCCAAGCCACCGCTTGCACTCCACCGAGCATGGTGTAAATAGTCGTGGGAATACCAATTGCTAAAATCGTGAGCGGTAAACTCCAACCCAAGACGATTGACAAAATCACAGCCGGGGCGGCCACAATCACACCAGCACTGAGCCCGCGGGAGACAAGAAACAATAAACTCGCCAACACACGCGTTCGGGCATCGAACCGGCGCTCTAGATACTCGTAAGCCGTGTAGACCTTGGCTCTATGGAAAAACGGTACTAGTGTGACTGACAAAATAATCATCGCTAAGGGCAAGCCAAAGTAAAACTGGACGAACCGCATCCCATCGGTCGCCGCTTGGCCTGTAGTGCCAACGAGAGTAATCGCACTCATCTGGGTAGCCATTACAGATAATCCTGCGGCCCACCACGGAAGTGACCGAGACGCCAAGAAATACCCTTCAACGGCATGCGTCCCTTTTGCTCGCTTGATCCCGTCATACAGGATCCAAGCAAGGTAACCAGAGATGATTGTCCAATCTATAAAGTGCACGACTCTTCCATTAGGCAAAATGCCGAGAGAGTAGCCACAAAGCCACAAGGACTATCGTCTGCACGACCACCACCGCAATGTAAGTCTTGGTCACGTAATCAGTATTGCAGACGTTCCACTGAAATAACGACGCGTGCTCACTAAACCGGAAACCCACGCCCCATTCACAATACGTCTGTATCCGAGGTAATCTAACTTAAATTCTATGAGCAAGATTACTGCTTCCGATTCGTCCATCTCGACAAAACCTCTACCACTAGCCAAGGTCTTACTGGGCGTAGTGGCTGTTATCGCGTTAGCCGGCCTCGGTCGCCAATTCGGACTTTTCCTGGAACGCTTTGCGGTCTGGGTCGACAGCCTTGGCCCACTCGGTCCTTTCGCCTTTATCGCCGGTTATGCCGCGGCTACGCTCGCTTTTGTCCCCGGTTCTGTCCTGACACTTGCTGGTGGTGCGATCTTTGGCCTATTCAACGGTAGTCTCTACGCGCTAACAGGGGCTACCCTCGGAGCCACTCTTTCTTTCCTTCTCGCTCGTTATGCCGCCCGTGAGGCAGTTGAACGCCGTCTCGAAGGAAATCCTCGGTTTCGAGCTATTGACCACGCGGTTGGTCAGCAGGGACTCAAAATAGTGCTGTTGCTGCGTCTGTCCCCGATTTTTCCTTTTAATCTGCTTAACTATGCGCTGGGTCTTACCAAGGTCCCACTAAAATCCTATCTTTTCGCATCAATCGGTATGCTGCCAGGAACTGTGCTCTATACCTATTCGGGGCTGATCCTCGGTGATGTCGCTAGACTTGCCGGCGGAACAAGCCCGACGCGTGGAATGGCTTACTACGCAGTGGTTCTGCTTGGATTGGCAGCCACCATCTTAGTAGCAACAGTCATTACCCGTACTGCAAAACAAGCACTCAACGCCGCTGTAGTAGACACCTCGCCGACTCATTAATCGATTCATATCGAGAACCTCAACCAAATAGATAGGTTGCGCCTAACCAACCCTGCCAGATAGAATTCTTCGGGTCTCACGGTCTCTCCTCAGACTGGAGAACACTGTGGCTACCACTAAAACGATTACGTACGATCAACCGCCCCGCACGAATTACCCTTGACCGAGCGGAGTAGTTGTAAGTGACGCTGTAGGAAAGGAGTCACGACGTTGGCTGACGTGACGACCACAGAAGTAACCGTCCAAGAGGCGGCCGAACACGGACACGAGGAGCACGGGCATGACGAAGGATTCTGGCGGACCTACGTCTTCTCGGTAGACCACAAAGTTATCGGCATCCAATACGCTATAACCGGACTGCTCTTTTTATTGTTCGGCTTTACGCTCATGATGCTGATGCGTTGGCAAATCGCCTACCCGGGCGAACCTATTCCGCTGATTGGCCAGTGGCTAGGAGATGAAAGAGCGCCTGGCGGTATTATGCTTCCAGAGTTCTACAACCAACTCGGTGCAATGCACGGCACTATCATGGTGTTTCTCGGCGTCGTGCCGCTCGCCGTGGGAGGCTTCGGTAACTTTGTTCTCCCGCTTCAAATTGGCGCGCCAGACATGGCGTTTCCCAAACTGAACATGGCGAGCTATTGGGTATTCTTCGTCGGTGGCATCGTCATGTTCGCCAGCTTCTTCGTGCCGGGTGGTGCCGCCAACTCCGGCTGGACTTCCTACGCCCCGCTCTCAGTGTTCGCAACAACCGGACAAACGATGTGGCTCTTGGGCATGGTGTGCCTCATCACGTCGTCGCTCCTCGGATCTGTCAACTTCATCGTCACGACGATCCAGCTACGCGCGCCCGGTTTGAGCTTCATGCGCCTGCCGTTCTTCGTCTGGGCCCAGTTGGTCACCGGGTTCTTGCTGCTGCTTGCGTTCCCACCACTGGAAGCGGCCGGCGTGTTGCAGTTGATGGACCGTGTTGCTGGTACAAGCTTCTTTATGCCGAGTGGTCTCGTCTACGCCGATGCAGCGTGGGAAGCGAGCGGTGGCGGCAGTGTGTTGCTGTGGCAGCACCTCTTCTGGTTCCTCGCGCATCCGGAGGTGTACGTCCTGATTCTCCCAGCGATTGGTATCGTCGCCGAAATTGTCGCCAACAACACCCGCAAGCCACTCTGGGGCTACCGCGTGCTGGTCGCATCACTCATCTTCCTCGGCTTTATGTCGTTCATCGTCTGGGCGCATCACATGTTCCTGACTGGCATGGGAACGACGATGAGCGCCTTCTTCCAGACGACGACGATGATTATTTCGATTCCGTCAGTCGTCATCTTGTCAGCACTGTTTATCTCGCTGTACGGCGGATCAATTCGTTACACAACGCCAATGCTCTTTGCCCTGGCGTTCTTACCTATGTTTGGAATTGGCGGACTGACTGGTCTCCCGCTCGGTCTAACTGCGCCAGATTTACACCTACACGACACCTACTACGTAATCGGGCACTTCCACTACGTCGTGGCCCCTGGAACGCTCATGGCATTGTTTGGTGGAATCTATTACTGGTTTCCGAAAGCCACGGGTCGCAAGATGAACGACATGCTGGGCAAAATCCATTTCTGGGGATCGTTCATTGCTATTAATGTTGTCTTTATGCCGATGTTTATCCAGGGGCTCTCCGGGATGAATCGTCGAATGTATGACGGTGGTGCTCAGTACGTAATGAACCAGGATGTGCTTTACCTGAATGAAGTGATTGGCATTGGGGTCTGGACTCTCGGCTTCTTCCAGCTCTTCTTTATCTTTAATTTCTTTAATAGCATCAAGAATGGCGAAAAGGTCGGGAACAATCCGTGGGACGCGACTACTCTTGAATGGGAAGCACCTTCACCACCGCCGCACGGAAACTTTGCCACGCCGCCGGTTGCCCATCGAGGACCATACGAATACAGCGTCCCAGGGGCCGAAAAAGACTTCCTGATGCAGGGCGAACCAGACCAAACTTCCGCTGAACCGGCAAGGGTATAACTACGTGTCTATGGATATTCCGTACATCGTTGACGAACGACCTGATACTGGACTCACGAACGTCAAACTCGGTATCTGGCTCTTCTTGGCGTCAGAAGTAATGCTTTTCGGCGCCCTCTTTTCGTCCTATGTCCTATTACGCCTGATGGCGCCAGACTGGCCAGTCGGTGCTGACGTGCTAAACGTACCGATGGGTACGTTCAATACAGTAGTGCTTATCGGCTCGAGTGTGACGATGGTGTTCGCGTACGCGTCACTCCAGATGGACAACCTTGCTGGCTTCAAGAAGTTTATGGGGGCAACCATTGGCCTCTCGCTCCTTTTTATGGTCGTCAAAGGTTTTGAGTACAACCACGAGTTCGAGATCGGGAACTTTCCCTGGACAAGCACCTATTTAGCCATCTACTTCACCATGACCGGGTTACACGCATTACACATCGTTGGTGGCGTAGTGGTGAATGCGTATTTCCTTGGACCTGGCTCAAAACTCTGGGAGACCAACAAGACGCAATTCACGAACCGGATTGAAGCGGCTGGTCTCTACTGGCACTTTGTCGATCTTGTCTGGATATTCCTATTTCCGGTGCTGTATTTACTCTAACTAACGAACGCTTAACGAATTACGTTCTATAGTCATCGGGTGGAGAGTTCATGAGTGACCACGTTCAACACCACATTGCGGTCTATAAAAAAGTCGCGGCAGCGCTGGCCGTGTTAACGACACTCACAGTGGCAGTGTCCTACCTTGACGTCACCGTGCCGCTGGCGGTGACGATCGCCCTTGCGATCGCCGCAACAAAAGGGTCGTTGGTCCTGAGTTTCTTCATGCACCTGATCGAAGAAAAAAAACCTGTGCCCCTTTCATCAAGGGGAGGCATCGGTCTGATTATTGGGTCGTTGCTCGTTACTGCTTTGTTCTTCCTCGTAATAATTTTTATTCCGCTCATGGGTCACAGCGATAAAGTAGGGACTTACTTCAGTCTTCCGAACGCAGATGCCCCCACTGTGGAAACACCCGCGGCTCACTAGCCAGTTGTTACCATGTCTCTACGCGCTATCCACATCGTGTTTATCGTGGCATCAATCCTTCTGGCGTTGTTCACGACGTTTTGGGCCATCACCACATTCCAGAGTACCCGCGGTGAAACGGGACACCTTTTGTTTGCGATCGGCTCCCTCTGTGTCGCGCTTGGGATGGCCGTGTATGCCGTGCGGTTCATTCGAAAAACACGAGAACTTGGGATTCGATAAATTTAAGGTTTATGCCTATGCAGACCATGTCGTTCGTTCGTAGCATCAGTCTTGTCACCCTCTTAATATTCTTCACACCTGCGGAGGTCTGGGCATGTCCAATCTGTTTTGGGTTGGAGACTGGGTCGGATGAAGCCCGAAGTTTAAACTGGGCAGTCTTCACGCTTTTGGGGGTTACCGGTGGCGTGTTAAGTGGGTTTGTCGCGTTCATGTTTCATTTACTGAAGCGCTCGCGGCAAGCGCTGGGGAACGAAGGCGCGTTCGATTCACAAGTGCAACACGTTGGGTCCAAAGGGAGAGCGTAAATGGGTGAATTTCTCGGCTTGCCGATACAGGCTTCCGCCCATGCGGCAGAAATCGACGAAATGATCGTCATAGTGCACTGGCTTATGGCCGTGCTCTTCGTTGGTTGGGGTAGCTTTTACGTTTACACCTTGATTCGGTTTCGCGAGAGTGCCAATCCAAAAGCTGACTACACAGGGGTTACGAGTCATACTTCGAGTTACCTCGAAATTGCAGTTGCCGTAGTCGAAGCCGTCATCCTTGTTGGTTTCGCAATTCCAGCATGGGCTAACCGGGTCAATGAGATTCCGCCGGACGAAGAGGCCACCGTTATCCACGTGATAGCAAAACAATTCGAGTGGCATTCACATTACGCCGGTGCCGATGGTCGGTTTGGCCGGCGTGACATCAGTCAAATCACTCCGACTAACGCGACCGGTCTAGACCGCAGTGATCCAAACGGGGTCGATGACATCGTTTCTATTAACCAAATGAACGTGCCGGTCGACAAACCGGTCATCATTTATCTTTCGTCGCTGGATGTTATTCACAGTTTTGCAATCAATGAAATGCGCGTAAAGCAGGACGCAATTCCCGGAATCCAGATTCCGGTCTGGTGGGTCCCGACAATGGCTGGTAACTATGAGGTGAACTGCTCCCAGCTGTGTGGCTTAGGACACTACCGAATGCGCGGCTTCGTGACCGTTCAAACACAAACGGAATACGAGGGGTGGTTAGCTGGCGAAGCGGCCCTATTAACAGGGAACTAGATCACCAAGGTAATAGCTCCTCAGTATTATTGTCCGGCTCCCACTCAGAACACAGAGGCGAGAACGCTATCTTCAAGACTATTGACTGAGCAAGTCTTCAAGGCCTGTAGCAACTTTCTCTAACGCGTCGGCTGCACCCTTCATATCTGTAAGTGACTGTGTAACGGTCACATCAATCTGCCTTTGAAAAGGTCCAATCTCCAACTCTCTTTTCGCTGCTTCGATCATCAGTTTTAAGGTATCAGCTCGCAGCTGTTGAAAGCGTTCCTCGTCGTTTCCGACGGCCGGCTCCCTTAGTATTTCCACTGGAGCGACTTGTCTCTGATCCATCTCTCTGGTCTCACCGCACGACGCGCTCAGCACGCCGATAAGCAAGAGTCCAGACAGCGAAGCCCCGTCAATTCCCTGCTGGAAAAAGTGCCGCTCTGCCATCGTTTAGCGTGACAATTCTTCTTGAATAATTTCCACGAAACTTTCATAGGACATCGCACCGACAACTGCACGCCCATTGACAAAAAGCGTCGGGGTTGACGATACACCGTACCCGGAACCGATTTCTAAATCGCGGTCAACTCTCGACGCATGCCTCCCGCTATCAAGACATGCCACAAATGCTTCCGCCTCCAGACCTAATTCACTCGCATATGTTTTTAGCGATGCAACATCAAGTTCCCCTTGACTCTCGAACAGCCGATCATGAAATGGCCAGAATGCACCCTGGTCATTCGCACAATTTCCTGCCTCAGCGGCTTTAAATGCATTCGGATGACTCGGTAGCGGGTAATCCTTGTACACAAACCGAATCTGATCGCCGTATTCATCAAGAATTCTCGCGATGGTATTTGTGGCCCGTTGACAGTACGGACAATCAAAGTCAGAAAACTCAACTATTTCAATGGGCGCGGTTTCAGGTCCGCGTACCGGGTCTTCTGCCAACACCTCAATCTCCTGCCGAGGTGGTTCGAGCGTGACCACAACGTCATCAACTGCCTCTCGCCGCAATTCGTTCATGTAGGCGTGCAGTGCCTGCATAGGACGTTGGCGCTCAAGAAACATCCTAATTTCTGGGCTCATTTGTTCAAGCGTTCGATCGACGAATTGTGCCTGATTGCGTTGATACACGAGTGCAATTTGTTCGTCCGTAACCGGCAAAGAGCGACTTGGAAGTTCTGATTCAAGTAGCGCGTCTCTGGTCATACTCCGCATCTTGGCCTCGCGGACGATGAGTCGCTCCCCAACGATGATGTCAAGCGCTCGCCGCCGTGTCTCATAGAGATCCTGCAACATTCGAAGTCGAGAAGAAGCATCATTCCGCTGCCAAGCCTCCTCAAGATCAGCAAAAGTAATTGGATCGCCACCAATCCGCGCGACGACATCATCATCCTGCTGCTGTGCCCAAGCGGATGAGACCACTCCCAAAGAGATCACAAAAGCGCCTGCCAACCGACGTAAATCATGACTGTGCATGTAACGAACTGTACCACCCTATTTCCGTTCGATGCTAGAACTGACAATCAAGACGCATTGCATCGATAAAACAGTCCTATAATGCCGACCCTATGTCGTCGCACCGAATCACTGCCCGCCCACCAATCACCAAAGCTATTGAGCCAGATATCTCTACGGCACCCGATGTATTAGAAGCTGTTTCGAAAGACGCCGCTCATTATCCAAATGGTCACGCCGCCGGTGTGGCTCGACCAACTACAGAAAGTGACGTCGCGACACTTCTCCTTCACTCGCAAAGCGTTCTCCCCATCGGAGCACAATCTTCGTTAACAGGCGGCGCCACACCAATGGGCGATATTGTGATGGACATGCAACGGTTCGATCGGATTCTTGCAGTCCATCAAGATGAGGTCGTGCTACAACCAGGGGTGCCTCTCGCAGTTCTTCAGGCGACTCTTAAGCGAGCAGGTAAGTACTACCCACCTGTGCCGACCTTTGATGGCGCTTTCGCTGGTGGCGTCGTAGCCACCAACGCCGCTGGCGCTACGACATTCAAATACGGTACTACCCGCGACTGGGTCCGCGGACTCACTGTGGTTCTCGCGAATGGCGAGGTGCTCGAGCTGGACCGCGGCGAAACAACGGCCCATCCAGACGGGTATTTTGAAATCGTCACGGAGGGCGTACTCCGGCGTATCTCGATACCAAGCTATACCGTGCCGACTCTCGAAAAGTGTTCAGCTGGTTACTTTGCGGAACCAGGAATGGACTTAATCGATCTCTTCATCGGCTCGGAAGGCACGCTAGGCGTAATCACGGAAATTACTTTTGGAGTCGTCGAATCAATTCCAAAAATAGCACTCGTTTGGATCCCACTCCCAAATGAGCAGGCAGCACTTGAACTGACATGGATGCTCCGACAGTCTGCGAAAAATGCATGGCGTGACCCACAGGCGTCGGCATTAGACGTCTCGGCTATTGAATACCTTGATACTCGCTGCCTTGAGATCATCCGAGAAGATGGTGCTGCTCGACGGTACGAAATTAACCTGCCACACGAGTCACAAGTTGCCATCTTGATGCAGATCGAACTTCCCACAAGTCCCGAGATAAGTACGGAGCGGGCGTACGATGAAATTGCAAATGCGCTAGCTAATGATGCACCAGATACACCCCTTACCCGTTTGTGCAGATTACTCTCATCCACCAACTTACTGGAGTCGTCAGAAATTTCGCTACCAGCAGACCAGCGTCGGCAAGCGCAACTGTTTGCGACTCGCGAAGCAGTCCCGGAAGGAGTGAATCGCCGGGTTGCTCAATCCAAACGTCTCCGGGCTGGCCCTATTGAAAAAACTGCAGCCGACATGATCGTGCCATTTGAACGATCGGCGGAAAGTCTCGCTATTTTTAGGAACGCCTTCGAAAAACGTCAACTTGACTACGCAATTTGGGGGCATTTATCAGACGGAAACGTTCATCCGAACGTTATTCCACGGTCAATCGAAGATGTCACCCGCGGCAAAGATGCGATACTTGAATGCGGTCGCGAAATAATCAGGCTGGGTGGTAGCCCACTCGCCGAACACGGTGTCGGACGGAATCCGATCAAACAAGAATTGCTTCGTCAACTTGTTGGTGACAAAGGTATTGCGCAAATGAGAGCTGTGAAGTCCGCATTAGACCCGACAGGCAAACTGGCGCCCGGGGTAATCTTTTCAAACACCACAAAGTAAGAGAATGCCGATGCAACCATTTCTCGTGCGCTGTTTTACAACAGCACTGTCTTTAGGAGTCGTTTCGTGGGTCTTGCCTGGTGTAACGATTACGTCCATCCCTGCGCTTCTGGTCGGTGCTGTTGTCCTCGCACTCGTTAATACCATCGTAAAACCCGTACTCGTTCTACTGACCTTACCGCTCACCTTTATGACGGTTGGTGTCTTTTACTTTGTCGTCAACGGCGCAGCTTTCTCAATTGCTGCATGGCTCGTTCCTGGATTTATCGTGTCGTCATTTTGGTGGGCAATTTTGGGTGCAGGATTAGTGGGGTTTGTTTCGATGTTAGTCGGTGGTTCCCGTCGCCCCCCAAAGTCAAAGCGGGTCGATGTCGACATCATCGATGTCCACCCCTCTTAAATCAAAATTTTGTGCTCGCAGGTACATCAATAGAACAACGTGAGTAACAACGTATGGGCCATTTCACTGAAAAGATGGCCCATCAAACTTAATTTGGTTACTGGTGACTCCCCAACCAGCTCTCGCGAAAAGTACGCTGTGCAACTGACACCGGCATGCCCATGGTTTCCAGGGCCACTAATTTAATACGCTGATCAGCCATTGCTTCAACCGTGGTCTGCCGTAATGTCCCATCACGACGAAATTCAATTAATAGTCGGTCGCCTGGCCGCTTATCCTGCATCAGACGTTCGATATCAAATGGTGACACTACACGCCTACCGTCGACGGATGTGATGACATCCCCTTTATTAATACCGGCCTCATACAATGGGCTGCCATATCGCGTCATCCGAACAACGCGTAAACTATCGCCAAACCCATTCGCTCCAAGCGTCGCACCTGTCGGGTTAATCTGTTGGATAGCAATACCTGCGGATCGCAGTAACGCTTCGTAATCAACGATGCCACGACCATCGATATAGCGCGCAAAAAAATCTTTGGCGAAAGCATCGCTTCGCGCCACTACGCCCAGAACCTCACGAGCTTCGAGGGAACTGTAGGGGTAATCAACCACCCCAGCTATCGCTCCCCCAGGTCTACCGAACCGTTGCCATAACGCGCGCATATAATCATCGGCCGACACTTGATTATCCGTGTACTCACGTAACGCCAAGTCGAGACCCAATCCGATCGCCTCACCCCACACGTAGTACGAAATAAACGTGTTTTCAAAATTCGTTGGATCAATGGCCGTCGCTGCATCTGTAAACGGTGCCATTTGACTCATCTCAACGACAGACCGAAGTTGACGGCCAGCGCCGTGTGTCGTTGTATTAATGACACGGGAAAAACGATCAAGCGTTGCCTCTAGTGACACAAGCCCAGCACGTTGCAGCACTAGCGCCCCGTAATAATTCGTGACGCCTTCCGCCAACCATAAATCACCAGAAATATTGGCACCGGTGAAATCAAATGGTTCGAGCGACCGTGGTCGAATCCGCTCAACATTCCACGCATGAAAGAATTCGTGCGCTACCGCCCCCAACCGGTTTGTTCGATCGGCGGGCAGCCTAATCCCGCCTTCAGCCGTCAGCACTGTACTGTTGCGATGCTCCATTGCATCAAAACTAGCTGTCGGTACGTAATCGGCGATAAAAGTGTAAGTGTCGGTTTCAAATCGAGGAAACTCACCGAAAATGGCTACCGTTTCACGCACGACCCGCTCAACAGATTTCGTGAAAATATCCAGGTCCGCGCTACTACCATTGTGGTGAACGGCTACGCGGAAGCTTGGTTGATATGCGGGAACTCCCGGATCGCGCACACTAAATATTCGCACTGAAAATGGGCCGTATTCGATTGGACTGTCGAGAAGGTACGCAAGATTCGGCGCCGTAAAGACCAATGGATCGGATGTTGGAAAAAGCTGTGTGGCGACGTTCCAGTCAACTGCGTCCGGGGGCGGCGTGAGAATCACGCGGGCCGACCGTGCCTCAAGACCTTCAGCCCAAATTAGTGTCGCTGGAAGATTAAGATGCGCATGAGTTGAGTCAATGCCCAGGTACGTGCCATCGACTCGGTCGCCAAAAATACGATACTGGACAAGTACGGTACCGCCATGGTCCGTTACTTCCCAGTGTCCCAAACCAAGTTGCTGGACAGTTACAGTTGAGCCCTCGACTCCAGTAAAAGCAATATCAATAATGTTTTTTGAAAATTCATGGCGCGCATACCGACCCGGGGAGGCACTACTCATCCGGACATGAAGCGGATCATTCGTCAGGTCTGAGAACTCGACATTCACAGCCAGCCAGCGATGCTGCGGGGTAGGAAAGGACAGTCGATAAATCAGTTCCGTCGGCTGCTGCGCATACAGAACCAAATACGATAACCCCACGAACCCGAGGCACAGCCATTTTGTAATGAGGTGTACATCACGACAAACAGGCATGCTCTTCATTCGGTGGCCCGTAATATTTCTGCGATAAATTCGTCTTCGGATTTGCTCCCCATAATTTCGATGACATCATTGACCACGGTTTTCGGAACACCAGTAACTTGATACCGTCGAGCCAGGTCTGGGAATTCCATCGCGTCAACCGCAACCGCTGTTATCCGCGAACTTGCCGCGGCAAGTCGGTATGCCAGGCTGACCGCCTGGGGACAGAAACGTCACGTGGGTGTAACGAAGACAGAAATGCGAACATCCCGGTCAAGCACATCTAACAAGGACTGCGTTGACACATTTACCGCGGGTGCAAGACCTGCAACAACCTCAATCGCGCTAACCAACGATTCAACTTCAAAACCGGCCGGGACACCATAATAACGAATGCCGACGTCCTGCTCTGAAACTACCGCAATTACTGGAACTTGATCAACCTGATACTTCGCAACTTCATCTTTATCGAGCAGAAGGTTATGCTCTTCGACCGTAATTTGGTCAGATAGGCTGGCCATTCGATCAGCAACCTGTCTGGCTTCGTAACACGTGTCGCAACCAAACGTCTGCGTAAAAACCACTAGCCGAATAGGTGCGGCCACGGCTGCCAGTCGCGCTGCGATATCTGACGGTGCGCTATAGACTTCCATAAAGCAAGCGCCTGTCTACTTAAAAAGGTCGTCGAAAGCCTGCCGGGCGTTATTACTGCTTGTGGAACTCGTTCGATTTTCAGACGAGATGCCCGTGGTCTGATTTTCGTGGCTAGTAGAGTGGGTTTCTCTCTCGATTGTTACAACCGCCTCAAAAAGCGTACAGCTATTCCGTGCGTCTTTCGGCGACACACGCTTCGGGATGGTCTGCGCACATTCAAATTGACTGCTGGTATCGAACCACGCGCACTGCGCACACGTATGAAGATCAGCAGCACATTTAGAACACTGGCTGTCGAAACGAATCGAGGCAGATAGGGCAGCTCCACACCGAGCGCATTTGGTCACTTCATGAAAGCTCGGCATGTTGACTTTCCGAGGTTCACGCGGACCATAGCCGCGACGTGGCCGGCCATCTCCCTTAGGCTGCCGCGCTGGCGAGCGCGCTTCCGAGCGCGCTTCTTTGTCGTCCTGATAACCGCTTTGTTGGTATTTCCTCGACATATGTCGGGCGGGGTCTTTCTTTGATCTACTGTAATTGGTAGCCGTTTGTCTAGTGTTCCGACGGACTAAAGTCTTTCCAAAAACAACCGGTCTCGCTATTTAGTTGTGTTCTCCAGCATTTCCAGAGCTTGCCGGATCTCGGCGTTGTCAGGAAGAGTCGGAATGTTGTACACCTTCGCGAATACAATAGTACCCGACTTATCCACAATGAAAATCGCTCGCTCTGTGATGCCGCCATCACGCGTGACACCATATCTCTCGGCGACCAAACCTTTTGGGTGAAAATCGCTAAGAAGATCATAAGAAATCCCCCCGAGACTTTTCGCCCATTCAACTTTGGCTGGAACCGCATCAACGCTAAGCGCAAGAATATGTGTCTCGTGGCTATCAAACCACTTTTTGTCAGACTCATAATTTTGCATCTGGTTGGAACATACAGGCGTCCAGGCCAAGGGGTGGAAAACAACAACAACATTTTTTATACCACGAAAGCTTAATAAGCGAACTTTATGACCCAGGTGGCTGTCGAGTTCAAAGTCCGGGGCCTCTTCTCCAATCTTCAACAGCATCACAAAGTCTCCTCGTCGTTACTGTTCAATTTGTTACTCGGCCGGAACAACGACGTGGAGGTCCGTTAACAGCCAACTGTCTTGTACCTGACGTAACGCAACATCAAACACCCGCATTCCATAGTCCTTCTCATTCGTTTCTATAAAGACCCTTAAACGTCCGCTTGCTATCAACAACCGGCGATCAAAATTGATCGTGGCATCAAGGAAATTAACGGCGATCCCGCCGTCCACGCTCGGCTCGTCGAAAAGCACGTCAAGCGCACTGCGCCTGTGAATGGACCTGAACGGCGCGCCTAAATCGATCTGAGCATCTTCTGCGACGTAGGTTGAAATTTTTTGCTCACGCGCGGCTATCTCGGTTGGGGCTGTGTCAGGTCCTACACTGACC